>Ga0172373_10003120_pt1 | contig 24585 bp, 19 predicted proteins | sample Lak10m_2_FD_114546 | JGI IMG/M metagenome (GOLD analysis project Ga0172373, IMG submission 114546) | Freshwater microbial communities from Kabuno Bay, South-Kivu, Congo - kab_092012_10m | ecosystem: Environmental > Aquatic > Freshwater > Lake | place: Democratic Republic of the Congo...
AATACCGTTGAATGTCCGCGCAATGCTTCTGATAATTCCTCGATTCCGATTCCCTCCGCAACGCTCGTGAACATCACAGGAATATTCAGCGTGTCCGAATACACAGACAAATCCTCGGCAATCAATTCTTGATCCATCAATTCAATTTTGTTGATGCAAATCAATGGCTCCAATTTCCCTAATTCAGCAGCAATCAAATATCGATCAAGCAAACGCTTATTGTAAAAAGGATCCGCAGCTGACATCACGATCAAAATGGAGTCCACATTGCTGATGATCACCTGTTCACCGGCATGCTTGCCAATACCTTTTCTGGATAATTGAGAAGTCCGCTTGCCAACTTCAACTATGCTCCCTTTCTTGATCCCCGTTCCATCATCCACAAACACAATCCCAACATGATCGCCAACAGCCAAAAGGGAAGTGTCCTCATGCATGGCAAAAACAGTACCCGCAGGCAAACATTCAAAAACCTCACCCGATTCAGATTGCACAAACCAAGTTCTGCCACCTACAGCCATCACATGTCCGGATGCATCAATCATACCCTCGGGCGCTTGACCGGCCTTGATCATCGTGCGCGTCTCCTCCTTCTTGGATTGTACCTTGCCGGTGGATGAACGAACATCCATCTCCTCCAGCCATGTCTCCTCAGAGGAATATGACTTTCTTTGCTTGATTTTGGCCTTTTTGCCCGATTCTACTCGCTTTTTCTTCATGAATACAGTATGAATGTGTCAGATTGTTTACACAATTCTGTCAATATTTTTCCACAATGACTCTTGCCATATATGGGAATTTATGTAATTTGACCCCAGTTTTTCTAAACAATAGTCAGTTTTTTTTGGAATATCGTTGGATTATCAGAGAACATGCTGATGATGGTTCCGCACAAACACTTGCACAAACGTTAAATGTACCCATAAGTCTCGCAAAAGTCCTTGCGACGCGCGGACTTATGAATGAATCCGAAGCTGAACGATTTCTCTCTCCCGCACTTGAAGAAATCCATGATCCGTTTTTGATGAATGGAATGGACAAGGCAACGGAAAGAGTTTGTAAGGCCATAGCGACCGGTGAAACCATTTGGGTTCATGGCGATTATGATGTGGATGGAACCGCAAGTACAGCAATGATGCTCCTCTTCCTGAGAGAGATAGGGGGGGATGTACGATATTTTGTTCCGGACAGACAAGGGGAAGGATATGGTCTGTCGCATCAAAGCATTGGCAAAGCCAAAGAAGCCGGTGCAACACTTCTCATCGCCGTTGATTGCGGCATCACTTCCGTTGAACCCGTTGAATATGCCAAATCACTTGGTATAGATACCATCATTTGCGATCATCATGAACCGGCTGAAGAATTGCCGAATGCATGTGCAATTCTGGATCCCCTCAAACCTGAATGTTCCTATCCCTTCAAACATTTGTCTGCCTGTGGTGTTGCATTTAAATTGATACAAGGGATTTGCATCGCAATCAATAGACCCGATATTCCTTTTTCCTATCTGGATTTCGTTGCAGTTTCATCAGCGGCCGACATCGTTGCACTCACAGGTGAGAATCGCATTCTTGTGCATTATGGTTTGGAGCGCTTGAATAATAATCCGCGTCCCGGATTTCAGGGCTTGCTTGATTGTGCAGACATGCGTGCCGGAAATCTCACAACATCCAATATCATCTTCGGCATTGCGCCTCGCATCAATGCTGCCGGCAGATTGGGTGATGCAGGTAGAGCGGTGGATATGATGATAGCCGATGATGAATATTCTGCATTCTCGATTGCACAAATGCTCGAGAGTGATAATCGCCGTCGCAGACAATTGGATGAATTCACATTCGACCAAGCAAGCAAAGAAGCAGAACGATTGCTTGGCGAAAAGGAACGTCGCTCACTTGTGGTGTATAAACCAAATTGGCATGCAGGCGTAATCGGAATAGTTGCATCACGTTTGGTGGAGCGCTTTCACTTACCAACGATTTTGCTTACTTCATTGGACAAACATGCGAAGGGTTCAGCAAGAAGCATTCGTAATTTCGACATACATAATGCATTAAAAGAATGCGAACATTTATTGCTTGAATTTGGCGGTCATAAACATGCTGCCGGAGTAACACTTCTGGAGAAAGACATCGAGGAATTGCGTGAGTCAATCGATGCCATAGCACATCGCGAAATCACTCCCGAAATGTTGATTCCCGAAATCGTCGTTGATTCAGAATTGCAACTCAGTGAATTGTCACCACGATTCTTGGAAGTACTTCGAAGATTCGCTCCTTTTGGATATGCAAATTCCAAACCCATGTTTTATGCTCGCAATGTTCGTTCTGCGAATGGCGTTAAAATCATTGGTGGCAATCATATCAAATTGCGTACAGTGCAATCAAATTTTGCAATCGATGCAATAGGATTCAATCTCGCTCATAAAATCAAATATTGTAGCAATGGAAAGCCCTTTTCAATTTGCTTCAATTTGGAAGAGAATGCACAAAATGGATCCAATGCTCCCCAGCTTTCCATCAAAGACATTCGTCCTGAAGAATGATCAATGCTTGAATCTCAACCATATATCCTTGATTGACCATTCATTGTTCATGATGAATGTCAATGCCAGGCCAATAAACCCCGTCACATAAATACCGAACCAACCACCCACTTCGGCAGAGATCAAATCACGATCGGCCAATTTTTCTCCTCCGATCAAACAAGCCCAGAAAATCACATAAAATATCAGACTGATTGCAGCACTTATTCCGAAATTTCCGCGCTTGCTCATCATGCCGAGTGGACATCCAATAAACACGAAAACCAGACATGCACAAGGAATGGAGTATTTCTTGTAAATCTCCACGAGATATGCCTTCTTCTTTTTTTGCTGCTCCGATGCCTGAAACAAATCAGATTCCAATGGTGAACGTAGCATGGACAAACGATTCATCACGCGTTTCTGAATGTCAATATCATTCGGTTTGGAAGGTTTCTGCAGAGCATCCGTCAATCCTGAAGAATCACCTGCAATGCGTGCCTGCATCACCTCGGCATAATGGTCTTGCATCAATGTGTCGATACGCTTCTGCGTGACATTGATCGATGCATCGGTTTCAAAAACGATTGCCCTCATGTCTGCAATGGACATCTCGCGATCTCCACGAGAACCCGGATTCACATCCGATTGCTGAAACAAAAAATCTCTGGCAGCAATTGAAATCACATGTTTTGCAAAACGCATGATTCTGAAATCAGTTCTCTTTTGTTTTTGCAATTGATGCACTTCTCCATTGCGTAGCGTGACAATCACTCGAGCATAATCAGAAGAAAATTTGATTGATCCCGTATCTGCAGAAAGGACATTCGTTCTTGTGCTGAAACCATTGTCATAAATCGTGACCCCATACATCGCGCCGCTTGCAGTATCAACTTTCCTTGCAAGAATCGTATATCCCTCCAATTGAGAAATGAATCTACCGGACTCAATGGCAAAAGTCGGTTTCTTGCGCTGTATGTCCTGCATCAGGATTTTAAAACGATGATTTGATTCAGGCAGGATAGTGTCATTAAACCAATATACCCCATAAAACAATCCGCAACCGATGAAAATGATCGGCATCATCATGCGCCACAAACTGCGTCCACCGGATTTGATGATCGTTGTTTCATGCGCACCGGACATACTGCCGAATGCCATCAATGTGGAGAAGAGAACGCCCATGGGAATGGCGAGAACAATCATCCAAGACAAACTCAACATGATCACTTGCAGGATGATGGCATTGTCGAGCCCTTTTCCGATGAGCTTGTCCAGATTGTTCATCAAGAACTGCAGCAGAAACAAAAACATCACCGTGAAGGTCCCGAAGAAGAAGGGGCCTATATGCAGTCTGAGAATATAAAGAGATATGAGCATGATTCAGTGGAATTCAATCATCAATCAAGGAAAAGATACGGTTTCCACGCTTCATCCACTTTTCCCATGAAATTTTTCAAGAAAGTGACATGATGCGGTTTGCGAGGTTGCTTTGCAAGTTTCATGCCCGCTTCCTCCGGTGTTTGATTTCCTTTGCGATTATTGCATCGGATGCAAGCGGTCACCAAATTATCCCATGTGTCCATGCCTCCGCGTGAACGAGGTATGACATGATCCAGAGTCAATGGAGGACTTGTCTTCGCGCAATATTGGCATTGATGATTATCTCTTCTAAGGATATTTCTTCGCGATAATTCAATATTCTTGAAACGAACCCGGATATAAGAGGAAAGTCGAATGACACTCGGATAGGGAAATGTTGCATTCACTGAACGCAAAACACGGTCTTGTCTTTCGGCAACAAGATCGGCCTTTAGTAAATAAATCAACAAAAATGCCTTTTTGGCACTGCAAACGCTGATGGGTTCATAGCTTTGATTCAGAACAAGCACGCGATTGGCCAATGAAGGCGAATTCGGCAATTGCAAGCTTTCCTGATCATCATCCTGAATGAATGAGGCCTTTTGCGATCCATATGTGGTGTTTTTACTGAATGTACCCTCGGCTTGAACAAATGATCATGTTTCAATGATACGAATATAGCACAGAAACATGAATTCTCATGATGTTCGCTTTGTCATCGTGAAATGGTAAATTTGAGTCAATATTCCATGTCATTGAGATTGTTTCCACATATGAAGCCAATCATCGCTTGTATCGTCTTCATGCTTGTGTTCGGGGGTTGCTCAAGCACCAAAATGGCTTTGCCTGAATATCTACCCGTTTATGAATCCGCAAGACCTTCAAATGTTCTGCAAATCCCATATCCTATTTTGCTCCTTCATGGCCTTGGACAAAAAGCCAGTGTTTGGGACAAAGATGCCATTGAATTTTATGAACATGATCTCGGATTGCAACATGCGGGGATATTGCGGCCGAACAAAAAAGGAATTTCATTGGACAAAAAAGGTTCAGGAACGTTCATGGATTTTTTCACGGTACAATTCAGCAATCCCGTCGATTCGGTTGAAGGTTGGACAAAAGAATTAGAACAGTGCATACAATTTGTGCGAGAAAAAACCGGTGCTGATAAAGTGATTCTTATTGGCTATAGCATGGGTGGTCTTACCGGCAGACATTATCTCACAAAGCATGTGAAAGATCATCATGTGCAAAGACTCATCACTATTGGTTCTCCGCATCAGGGGTCTGCTTATGCAAAAGTGTATATTTGGAAAACCTCGGTGAATACAACGCTCAAGGAAGGAAAGGGAGGATTATTGCAACCCATCATTGAACAAGCCGCTGAATTGATTAGAAAAGCAGAGCGTGATGTTCCTTTTGATTCTCCTGCGGTGCGTGATCTACGTAGACCTCAGGATGGCGGTTGGTTTATCGAAAAATCCGGCAATAGAGAACATCCTCTGGATGTTGAATACATCTCCGTGATTGGTGATGTAGACATCATGAAGGAATTGTCTGCATTGAATCAATCCGGTGCCAAGGAATTGCTCAGACGCATCATGGGATTGCTCGGACTCGGCGTTGAATCGCTCTTTGAGGGCGGAGATGGTGTGGTGAGTGCCAGTAGTCAGACAATCAATGAATTGCCATGGTTTAGATCTCAGCCGGGGAGACAAAGAATTTCACAGACGATAAAATTGTCCTCAGTTCATGAAGAACATCTTCGCAATAGCAATGAAATTCAGAAATTATCGCTTGAAGATCAGCCCGAATTCAAGGGCGCTGAATTCTATCGTGATGCATCCGGCAATCAATTGCTTCTTGTGATCGAGTATACAGATTATTTACCGAAGAATGAATGTAAAGTGACCATTGATTTCAAGCAATCGGGAATCACCAAACAAATCATTGTTTCACCCAAGGATATTGCATTGGTGAAAACATCTTCCGGTCTCGTAAAACAATGCGCAATCAATATGCCGATGGGGTTCAATGTCAACTCGGCGATTGAATGTTCGATCATGATCAAAAATGCCTTTGGCAGACAATGTTCCGCAATCAAGTCTTGGAGAGGAATATGAATCATTTGTGGTCACCCTGGCGATCAACCTATATCCAATCATTTTCAGAGTCCAAGCAATCCGGTGATTGTTTTTTATGCGATGCATCGCAATCACATGCACAAGATTCTTTGCTCATCGGAGAAAGTGCGCATTCGATCATCATCATGAATCGCTATCCATACAATGCCGGGCATGTCTTGCTTTCACCCAAGCGACATTGTGCTGATCTGCTCATGTTGAGCGATGAAGAATATGTTGATTTGATGCACTTGACCAGAATCATGCAGGCTGTTTTGGTGGCTACATATGCTCCGCATGGTTTCAATATTGGCATGAATCTCGGTGAAGCCGGTGGCGCGGGTGTTCCAGGGCATGTACATGTGCATATCGTTCCGAGATGGAATGGTGACACGAATTTCATGTCCACCGTGGCTGATGCAAAAGTGATTTCATCATCGATGGAAACAATCGTGACTGAACTCAAAGCGAATTTCTTGAAGATCATGCAATCCACAGAGCCCGATCGCGGGACAGCATTATGAAACAAGATAAGCGGATTCAAGCGAAGCGATCACTGGGTCAGAATTTTCTGACCGACAAAAACAAGGCATCACGCATAGCCGAATTGATGGAAGCAACCGCTCAAGACAATATCCTTGAGATTGGTCCCGGATGTGGCGATCTTACTCGATTCCTGCTTGATACGGGCGCTCATGTACATGCGATTGAATTGGATGAGCGTGCCATCGATACACTGCATGATCTCTTCGAAGATGAATCACGATTCACTGTGGAGCATGGCGATGTGTTGAAATTCGATCTTCGTGCTTATGGATTGAACATCATGCAAGAGCAAGCTGATCATCGAAAACTGAAAGTGGTAGGAAATATTCCGTATTATATCACCTCCGATATTCTCTTCAAATTGTTTGAACATGCGGATATATTGGACAGAGCAGTGATCATGATGCAGAAAGAGGTTGCAGATCGGATAGTCGCTCAGCCAAGAACAAAGGCCTATGGCATACTTAGCATTGCAGCACGTTTTGTGTCTGCACCGAAAATTGCATTGAAAGTACCTTCGGGTTGTTTCACGCCACGACCTTCGGTGGATTCTGCCGTTGTGGTATTTGATTTTTCCAAAGCAAGCATAACGATGGAACAATTTTCCATGGTGCATCCACTTGTAAGAACAGCATTCGGACAAAGAAGAAAAATGCTCTCCAATGCTCTTCATACCTATATCAATGCTTATGGGAAAGAACTTCCTGAAGATATACAGTCAATGATGCAGAAGAGAGCCGAGGAATTGCTTCCGGAACAGTTTCTGCGATTGGCAGAATGTTTTTCACAATCATGAAGAATGGACACATGAAATCACAACCATTCATGCGATTCACATTAAGAGACATACTGCTTGGAGCTGATTGGTATTTTCTCGGAATGATTGCGATCTATACAATCATTTTGATGATATTCCATAAGCAAATACCAAATGTTGGCATGTTCTTCATGCAGAATGTATTTCTAGCACTTACCATCATTAGCATTGCAACGCTCGGAAAATATAGATCAGGCAATCTCTTCATAAATATTCATCGCTATTATCATTTGCCAATCATCTATGTGATTTTCATGCAAGTGTTTGTGTATATCAGCGTATTGAATCCTCATGATTATGATCAGATATTGGCCGGATGGGATCGTGCATTATTCGGAATGAATCCAACGGAGTATATTCAACAATTTGCTTTTCCTGCATTGACCGAATTTTTTCAGATCGCTTATGTGCTATTTTATTTCCATGCATTTGCTCAGTCAATTGAGCTGAATCTTCGTGGATTATATGAAGAAGCGGAATCAGTGACGCGAACAATCGTATTTGGATTCTTGCTTTCTTATGTGATGTATGTCTTCATGCCGGCCATCGGACCCAGATTTTCAGTTCATGATTATGCTTCAATCTCAACGGATCTTCCCGGACTTTGGTTAACCGATGCGCTAAGAACCATCATTGATACAGGTGATGGCTTTCGCGATAAAACACTGGATCCTGCCCTGCAAATGCATCGCAATTGCATGCCAAGTGGTCATACCATGATGACACTCATGAATATGATACTGGCATTCCGCTATAGATCCAAGTTACGATGGGTGTTTTTGATCATGGGAATCAGCCTGATCATCGCCACCGTATATCTCAGATATCATTATGTGGTGGATGTTCTGGCGGGGATAATTCTTGCATTTGCGGCTCTAGGCCTTGAATCTTGGATTTATTCCTTCCTACAATCCAGAAATTTGATAAAAAAAGTTTCAATGGATTAAACCCATGCAATGATCTTGTGGTCTGAATACACAGAGATCTCAAATTATTCATTACTATTTCGGAGTTCGATTATGCGTACAATGATGATTGCGATATTGGTCGCACTAGGTATGACAATCTCTGCATCGGCACAAGATAAAGATCAAATCAAAGAAAGATTGAATGCCGGTAAAGAACAAGTAAAAGCAGGTGTCACAGTCGTGAAGTCAGCCAAAGAGCAGGCACGTCAATTGCGTGAGCAAGTAAAATCAGGTCAATTGACCAAAGAAGAAGCGAAAGCTCAGATGCAACAAATGAAAGATCAAGTTCGCACAGCGAAAGATCAAATCAAAAATGGCAAAGAGTCCGTCAGAGATGCTCGCCGTGAATTACGTCAATTGAAAAGAGCCGGCAAACCATGAGGTTGAAGCTCCAATGCTCAACAATTTGTTCACTCCTCATCATGATCATGATGGGGAGTGTTCTCTTTATTGCCCCAATGTATTCTCAGGACCTTCCGACAGATCCGGATGAAATGTTTGACATTGAACTGTTTGATGATTCACTCGATATTCTACTGTCCGACACCACCTTGTTTGCAGAGGAAATTGAGGAAGAATTTGAAGAAGAATTTCCATGGACTTTGAATTCCGGTATTTCTTTGCGCAATAGGCAGGTACAAAATGGGGTGGATTTAAGTGGAAGTCAGGGGTTATTGTCAATCGGGACCGAATTGTCTCATGATGGTGGATTCTTGTTTGGATTCGATGCCGCAAGAAGAGTTGGAGATTCGCCCGGGCCTCAAGGTTGGAATGCACGTTTGGGTTATCAATATTCGGCAAGTGATTGGTTGGATCTTTCAGCGCAATTCACGCGATTCGGTTATCCATCCGATACGATCAATCCGGTGGCAGGCATTCCGAACATGTTCTCTGTAAGTGCCACTGCTTTTTCTTCGGGATTGATGTTTGACCTCACTTTTGACCGCATGTTCGGTCCTGTTTCGGAGACGATCAATTATCTATCGGCAACCATCATGGCCATGACGCAATGGGGTAATCTCCGCATCACCCCGATTGCATCAATTGTGGGTACGCGATATACCATTGCCACAAGACGCTTGCTTATCAATCGACCGGGAAAATTACAGACGGTATCAGGTATAGCCATGACATCCATTGGATGTGCACTTGCATATGATATATCAAGAGCATGGTCTTTGACCGCAACCCCAATGCTCCTCCATACTCCGCAGAAAGATTTCTCACCGAATGATGTTCAAGCAACATTTGTGATTGGCATTCGACATCTGCTTGAGTTTTGATGACAATTTGCTAATATCGGTCATCAATTTTCGAGAATGACATGTCTTCCATTATTCGCATTCAAGATTTACGCTTCACAGAATATGTGACACCTAATGACATTGCAGATCGTGTGTCTGCCATAGGCAAGGCATTGGATGAGCGATTCAAAGGTGTGGATTCAATCATCACCATCATCACATTGAAGGGGGCATTCATGTTCGCTGCGGATCTGGTGCGCAAGATGCATACGCCGATGCGCATGGAAATGGTGAAAGCATCAAGTTATAAGGGTGGTGTCACATCAACGGGTACCGTCACGCTCAGTGGATTCACGGAAGAATATGAAGGAAAGCATATATTGATCATTGAGGATATCATTGATTCCGGAAGAACAATTCATGCTTTGCTCGATGCATTGAAGGATAGAAACATTGCATCGTGCACGATCACTGCATTATGTTCCAAACCTTCTGAACATGATATTGACATTTCTCAGGAATTCGTGGGATTTGAATTGCCGCCGGTATTCATCGTTGGATATGGTTTGGATTATAAAGAAATGGGGCGTGAATTACCAGGCATATGGCGATGCATCGATTAAGGAGGATTGCTGGCATTTGTGGTGTCTTGTGGATTGAATTGTTGGGGTAGAGTATTCAAAGAACCCGGCAATATTGCATTTGTTGGTAATTGCATGGGTTGATTTGGATTCAATTGCATGTTTTTCTTTGGTGCTTTCTGATTTTTAAGAGGCTCCTGTTGGGGATCAGTTTGAATGATGGTACGCGAATTATCCTGTTTTTGTCCATCCACTTCAGGTAATTGCGGTGTGGATGCGGAATCTGAGGGCTGATTGTCTACAGAATCGATCGCAGGCTTTCTGTCAATCAACTTACCTGATTTCACATCATAGATTCCACTTTTATATGCCAAGCCAATTTCCACGCCTGCCCTCACATCTTTTGCATATTCCGATTGCGGATATCGTTCAACCAGCAATCGATAATAGTGCAATGCACTATCTGTTTGCATCAGATTGTTCTCGAACATCCATCCAAGAGAATACAAAGCTTTGGCAGCAAGAGGGGAGTCACGATATTCCTCGGCAATCCGATTGAATTGTCGAGCGGCCAAAATATAATTCGACACTTTTCTGAAACGAACGCCTGAAGAATACAATTCGGCCAATGTGTCGATAGTTACGGCCTCTGTGAATCCCATGATTTGTCTTGCCTCGCGACCATACTCCGTTTTTCCATAATCATAAGCAAGAATCTCAAGAAGCGAATCAGAGAGTTCGGGTTGTTCTTTGCGAATCATTTTTTGATAACTATAGAAATATTGGGGTCTATTCGTATCATTGATTCGGACTGTTTCATAAGCCAATTTATAGTAGATCTTTGCAGAATCTTTATTGTTCAATTGATCATGAATGCGTGCAAGTTGATAATGTGCATAGCAAAACTTTGCATTCACTGAATCAGGAAATATTTGTGTGGAATCTTTGAATAAACTGTCTGTGATTGTTTTTCCCAGAGTGAGCATTTCATGTTTCTGACTCCATTCCGTTATGAGACCGAAATACTTTCCGGCAGCTTCCATTACAGGGGATTTTACGGTTTTTGATTTTGCGAAATAGTGTTTGGCTTCATCATATTTTCCATTTTTATACAAGCTCATGGCATTTTCGAAATAAGCCACAGGTATTGCCGGAAAGCCCGCGAGTTTTTCTGCTTCTTTGGCAAGGGTATTGAATTCATCTTTTTTGCCTTTCAGGCGTAGCATGCGAAGTCTCTGGCCGAGAATATCTGCTTTATATTCCTTGTAATTGTCATTGCCATCCAAATCATCAAGAATTTCTTTAGCTTCATCATACCTGTTCATGTACATGAGGCAGGCTGATTTGTATAATTCAGCTTCGAATTCTTGCGTTATTTCCGGACTTTCATCAAGAACCATGTCGAATTCTTTTAATGCTTTGTCGAATCTTCCAAGTCTATAATACAATGAAGCCAGATCCAATTGCCAGCGTGCACGAATTTCTCCATCATCACTTTGTACAATAGCTTGTCTATATGGTCTTACCGCCTCATCTTCATTGGACTCAAAGATTGCTTGTTCTGCCATGAACCGAAATGTTTCGGATAAGATGTCATATCTCTTCTTGAACCAAGCAATATCCGCAGTGCGGGAAAGCATGGTTTTTCCTAATGCATATTTTCTTTGGATGAGATAGATCTTTGATAGCAGCAAATGTGCATCGGGGGATAAATCGCCTAAAGCAAATTTGTCTATCAATTCAGAACATTTGATTTCTGCAGAAACCCATTCACTTTGATAGTAAAATGATTTGGCCATCAGAAATAGCGTCCCTTCAACATAATCCGATTTCGGATGCTGCTTAAGAATCTTTGAACCTTTGATAATAACGGAGTCCAATTTCACTTTTACGGGTTGCAGGCGGGATTGCTCAATCATGATGTCTTTCAGGAATTGTGGCAATTCAGCCGGTTTGCCGAATGCATCTTGACCGAATCTCATTCCGCTATCAACAGGCGTCAATACGCGAGGTTTTTGGCGTCGCATTATTTCCGTGCCCTCAAAATCATATTCGGTTTCCCATATCAACCTGTCCATATTGTAATATGTGTTGAAATAGGTTGTGAAATTATCATAGGTATGGCAACCTGATATGAACAAACCTGATAACAGGATGATCAATGAGAATGAGAAATGCTTCATCGTACCCCCGAATAACGATATTTGATGCCGGTTGGGAAAGGTGTTGTAAGACGATAATCTTCGAAACCACTATTATCCACAAAAGTGAATTGTCGTTGATCCGGATAGATCCATCGGGCAAATGTTCGGCCATCGGATCCGCGTGGTGTGCGTTCCACTTGAATGGGTTGTCCGAATATGATATAGACCATGCCCATGTCTGTCATCCAGCCTTCCGTATATGATCTGAAATTCTTGTTCGCAAAATCAATTCTTCCATAATACTCTTCAAATGCTTCATTACGAGATGTTGATGGATTTGGATCTTGTACTTTCCAAAACTCTTCGAACATCATGCGTTTGGTTTCATCATCTTGGCCTTCATTGATATGATCGATTTCGGCTTGGGTTGCAATGAAGCGTAATTGCCTGACTGCTTTTTTCAAGTCTTGATAGACCAATCCACCAATTGTTTGCTCAATCGTGAGTGGTTTGACACTGCGAGTCAATTCCTTATCTATGGAATCACCTTTCATTGTATGTGCCATCACGATGAGTGTATATGTCTTTGCACGCAATATCGGCAATTGTTTCACCGGAATATATATGTGTTGAGATTCAGCTCTTCCCGCGGCATAGGTGACGGGAGAGGATTTTACGAATGTTTCTTCCTGATCCTCATCCATGATTGCATAAGAAATCCCTATCACATCATCTTTTGGCATTCCAAAGTGATAGAGTTCTACATAGAGAAAGAATCCATCATTCAAGCCGGCTACATTATTTGAAAGATGCGGCGTGATCACAATCGGACCATTGCTTTTTTCTTCGATTGCAGCGGAATACATCACAGAGCTGAAGAGATAGCGATGTTCCTTTTCTCGTTTAGACCACTGTGGAATCGTGATCGTTTTCACTTCCCGAATATCAGTATTTGCAATCGCATCATGAACATTGATGAAACATGTATGATAACCCATTGAAGCCGGTACACGAAATTGTACATAATCGAATTCGGCATTCATACCACGAGATTGTTCATAGGTTTCAGCAAAGAGCATGCGATCGAGATTCTGTTCCGCTATCTTTTTTCCGGTTGTGTCTCGCACTGACAATGAAATGGAAATCTTTGCACTGAATCCTTGATTTTCCGGAGTGAATTGTAAAGACTCATATGGTATTGTGGCATAGACATCAATGAAAGGCAGCGAATCTCCATCGGACTTGAACCAGTATGCATCGGCATGGATGACTGAAATCTTTTTAGCGATGCTTGGTGATTGTCTGAATTGACTGAACAATGAAGCGGAGAACATCAAGCTGATGATCGCCAAAAGGAATAGTGTGCTATGCCTCACGCATTTATTCATGGGAATGAAGTTCAAGTTCAGACATACGATCGATGATTCCGCCACCGATGACATCATTGCCTTCATAGAGTACGATTGATTGACCGGGTGTGATGGCTTTGCGTTCTTCATGAAACACAATATGCAATCTGCCATCAGGCAATAGCGTGCATTCTGCGGGTGCTCCATCATCTTTATATCTGATTTTGACCGTGAATGTTCGCGTTCCTTCAATGTTCTTATACTTGATGAGATTCACTGAATGGGCAATCAATTCTTTTGAAAGCAATTGCTCTTCTTTTCCGACAATCACTTCATTTGAATCTGCGAGCACATTCAATACATATAGCGGTTCAGGTGAAGATATGCCGAGTCCTTTTCTTTGCCCAACTGTATATCCATGAAATCCATTATGCGATCCTATTACTTCGCCGTCCATGATGATATCACCTATGCCTGCTTTTTCTTCCAAGTCAGGCACCATGTCTCTCATGAAGCGTTTGTAATCATTATCGGGGATAAAGCAAATCTCATAGGATTCAGGTTTCTTGGCTATGCTAAGTCCGAAGCGTTCGGCTTCAGCTCTGGAGCGCTCTTTGGTAAATCCCGTAAGTGGGAAAAGTGTGCGTGAGAGATGTTCCTGCGTCAGGCCCCATAATGCATAGGATTGATCCTTCACATTGTCTGAATCTCTGGAGAGAATATAGCGATCACTTTGTGGATCGTGAGAAATATCGGCATAATGACCGGTTGCAATCCATTGAGCACCAAGCATGTCCGCTTTGCGAATCATCTCTCCCCATTTGATGGTGCGATTGCATTTCACGCATGGGTTTGGCGTATTTCCGGCGAGATAATCCTCAACGAAATAGTCAATCACTTCTTCTTTGAATCGTTCGGACCAATCCACCACATAATGCGGAATTCCTCTTGCATTGCATACACGTCTGGCATCGTTAATGCCGTCAAGAGAGCAACATGAGGAATCATTTCCAACATTTCCACCAACATCCTCATATCTATATGTCTTGATCGTAATGCCTATCACTTCATATCCTTGCTCATGCAATAAGCATGCTGCCACGGAAGAATCAACTCCTCCGGACATTCCGACCAATACTCTATTTGGATTTCTTTTCATGATTATGCGTTTGTTCTCATTAAGGTCAATCTTGACGATTCATGAGTGGTGATAGTCTATGATTTCACAACTTTCAACTACTGATTTTGAGGCCTACTATACCTGCGAGTACCAGAAATGCTGAGATCAATCTCCATATTCCGGCTGAATCACCGTAAAAAATGATGCCTATGGTCATAGTTCCAACCGCTCCGATTCCGGTCCAAACCATGTATGCAGTGCCGATTGGAATGGTTTTTTGCGCCATCCATAGAAATGTAAAGCTCAATCCCATCGATAGAATGGCAAGAATCATGCCCCATAGTCTCGAGGCCGGATATTGCATGAATTTCATTCCAATGGGCCATCCCATTTCGAAGATACCGGCAAGGCAGAGCAATATCCAATCCATATTCTATCCTGTTTTGACTAAAAACATGCTCAAAATTACGTAAATGAGGGGTCTGAAATGATGCTTGTATCACTTTGTAGATAGAATTTTATGCCTTCAATCAGCGGTTCAGATCTGATTTGAACATTCTGAATACGGCGTGATTAGTGCATAATCTCCATGCTGTCTGTAATCCGGGTAAACATCATAAGAATTTTCGGGGAAAAATTCATGTATTTGTTTCCCTCTATTATTCGTAGTTTTATCATGTAAATTCTTGATAAACATCTGACATTGCATGAATTATATACATGATTTCCATATCCCTGTCATGGGATTGTCTTTTTCGGTTGACACACCTTTGAAAGTTGCTCATTTTGGCATTTCTTCCGTTGTTTCCATTATGGAAGAAGATTTGTTGGAAATGATGAGGGAACATCATTCAAAAAAGAATGAAATTCCTTTTGAACCGATAGACAAGAAAGAGTTTGATTCCAGAGCGAAGCGTATCACAGCTTATTGCAATGTTCTCGATCAATTGGTCTCGAGGAATATAGAGCGCATTCGCAGCCAGGAATTCGCATTTGGTTCGGACATCGTCAAATATTTCGAGTTATTGCCTGAGCGTTCTCCGGTTAAAGCCAAATACCGTGAAATGCTCCTATGTACTGATCAGGACAAGCGTTCAGCCCTTGAAGAAGATCTTAGAAAGGCGATTGTACCGGGATATATTGATGTGAACATTATGTCCAAGGTTGATAATCTTGGTGCTACAAAAACCGGTGAGCCACTTCCTGTTGAGCAATCTGATGCATTGACGGCTCTTCGCGGATATGCTCAAAGCGTCCTGAATTCCTCCATTGTTTTTTCAGCCGGCTATAATCCACGTTTGTATAATTATATCGCTGCTTTTGAGGATTTTTATCCGAATGCAAATGGCATGCTGAAAAAGCGTGTGATTTTGAAAGTGAGTGATTATCGTAGTGCCGTTGTTCAAGGAAAAATACTTGCCAAAAAAGGGATATGGGTATCGGAATTCCGAATTGAATCAGGATTGAATTGCGGTGGACATGCTTTTGCAACAGATGGTTTGCTGTGCGGACCCATCTTGCAATCATTCAAGGAAAACAGACACTCCATGCGAGAGGAATTGTTTGCCTTATGCAATGCCTCACTCGAGGCTGCAGGAAGAACAACCTTTTCGGATCTTCCAATGCAAAGAATCACCTATCAAGGTGGAATTGGAACGGCCCATGAACAACAGTTTTTGATTGATTTTTATGAATTGGACGGTACGGGATGGGGAAGCCCATTCTTGCTTGTCCCCGAAGCAACCAATGTGGATGATTCCACTCTCAATGCACTGGCCACTGCCGAGCCGGATGATTATTATCTAAGTGGCGCTTCGCCTCTTGGCATTCCATTCAATCACTTCAGAAAAAGTGGATCTCAAAAATTGCGTGATGATCGTGTGGCTGCCGGAAAACCCGGAAATCCATGCGTCAAGAAACTTCTTATTTCCAATACGGAATATACGCAAGAGCCCATTTGCACATCCTCAATCAAGTATCAGCGTTTGAAGCTCGATGAATTGAAGCAAGCAGGGTTGCCGGAAGAAGAATATAAAAAGAGATTTGCGGCAGTCATTGAAAAGGATTGTTTGTGCACCGGTCTTGGCACCACGGCGCTATTGAAAAATGACATTGTGAACAAGCAACATAAGCCCGAGGGTGTGATCATCTGTCCGGGCCCGAATCTAGCTTATTTTTCAGGTACATTCACATTGGCACAGATGATCGATCATATTTATGGTCGGACAAATGTGAGAAATTCCGTTGAACGAGCATCGCTCTTCGTCAATGAGCTTGTATTATATGTGAAATATCTACACAAAGAGATTGACCGCAATGCTTTGACGCTGAATCAGAATACATTCAGAACATTGAATGCTTTCAAGACAAATCTTCTTTCCGGCATTGAGTATTACAAAAGCATCAATGCAGACTTTTTGAAGAATTGCACCTATGAATGTCCGGACATGATTGCAGATCTTGAACGATATGCCAAAGATGTTCTGGTAATAGAAATTCCATCACTTGTCATTGCATCCTGATCACTTCTTTACTATCAAGTGATTGGTATTTCCTTTTGTTGATGAAATCACCACATTATAGACTCCAATGGGGAATTGTGCCACATTGATGGGGTCTTGATTGTATTGCATGTGCATGCTTCTTCCATTCATGTCATAAACTGCGATGCGATTGATGTCCGTTCTCAATGATGTGAATCGTATCATGTCATCATGCATCACGAGCGGTTCTGCTTCGGAAAACATCGTTTCTTCCGCTGAAGTGGCTCTGCAAGCCACATCCATGGTAAACTTCCACAGATCGCTCATATAGAAATTCGGGACATATCCGAGAGAATCAGGTGCTTGTCCCATGCGTATCATCACAAGATCATGTTCTTTGGAGAATGAAACGAATTGACCGTTCTTACCCACACCGGATATTGCATCTTCCGGTGCTTCTTTTGCGAAATTCCCATTAAAGAAAAATTGGAATCCCGGAAGCATATATCCACCCTGACCATTGAGCCACCACAAATATCCATATGAGGGATTCAACACTTGAGCGCGCGTGATGCTTGCATTATAATACTCTCGATCTTTGATGATGGTATCCTTATTCCAAATTCCATTATTGAGCATCATCAATCCAAAACGAGCCATTGATCGTGGAGTGCTGAAATATACATTGTTGAAACCAAGCTTGAGCCAAGAGCCGGTCATGCCGATTTTTGTTTTGAGTGTGGTTGTCGTAAACGCATTGAGAGTTTGACCGGTGGCTTTTGTAAGAACTTCTTCCAATAATGTATAAGGTGCATTGTGATATGACCATCGAGTCCCCGGATCGGCAAGATAGGTAAGGCATGTATCATCGGTGCAATCGAGATCAATCCCTTCATCATTTAATCCTGTTGTCATGGTAAGTTGATTCTTGATCGTGATGAGATCTTCCTTTTCCTTTGGTATGGAAGTCCACCCAGAACCAAGATATGTTGAAGTCTTGTCTTCAATCGAAAGCAATTTTTCTTCTTGTGCCTTTCCTATCAATACCGAAGTAAGAGTTTTGCCGGCTGATGCCCAATACCATGCGCTATCTTTTGTGAAAGTCCCGAAATATTTTTCAAGAACAATCCTGCCTTTATAGAGAAGCAAATACCCTTTTGTGTTGGAACGTTCAAGATATTCATACAAAGCCGGAGTTTTTTCAGTACACCATCCCAGAGTGGTTGCTGAGAGTGTGTCCCATTGCAATTGAGGATTCAAGGGGGGAAAATATCTCTGAGCTTGTACTTCAGCATTGGAACAAAAAACCAACAGAGAGAAAGTGAGAAGCAGTGCTCGCATCATATTACTCCAAATGATGAACTGAAAAAAATGGAATAGTAGTTCGACAATAATTCCATTCATAGGTTTAACATCAATAGCCATGCCAAAAAAAAGCCTCTCATGTTTCCATGAGAGGCTTTTTTCAACATTGAGATTTCATCAGAATGAATATCTGATACCCAATTGCATTTGCATACGGGAGAGCAAATCGGAATACTGATATGCATTTTCTCTGTCTCTGTAACTGAAAAGAGGTGTGCCAACCGGCAATGCCGCTCCATTGGCACCGAGAGTATTTCCTGTTCTTGCCAATCCCTCAAAACGAAGCATCTGATCACTCTGATTTGGTACAAAGCGATAAGCATTGGAACCAAGATTGATGATGTCCAAGGATACTTCAAGATTATGTCCATTTGCAAAAGGATTGCGAATATCTGCGGCGATCCGAAGATCAATGCGATTATTCCATGGCTCGCGAGCAGCATTACGTTCAATGATTGTTCCACGAGCAGCTTGTAATGCCTCATCATTTGTGATGAAGCGATCAAGTGCATCATATGTGGCATCAGTGGCACGAGAGGTGCCGGTTATGAGTGCGATATCATTTTTATCTTTTGGCACATAGATCAAATCATTGCTTGTTTGTCCATCGGCATTAAGGTCGCCATCATAAACATAAGAGAATGGTTGGCCTGAACGACCTTCATAGAACAATGATGCCTTGAGTGACACTTCAGGAATCAATTCAATGCGATAAGCAGCGGATGCAATCAAGCGATGAGGAATGTCAAAATAAGAACGTGAGAGCGTTGGAGTATTTGGATTGTCTTGGATATAATTAAATCTCCACTGAGACACAGCTTGTGATGACAAACCGGAATTGATGTCATAAGAAGCTGAGTGAGTATATGCGGCCATAAGATCCAGACCTGCTTTCCAGGATTTTTGCAATTGCACGGACATATTATATGAATATCCCATGTCTGTATTGCTTAGGAGAATCACATTGGTGAAACTCTTGCGACCATCATGGAATCGTGCTGTTGTATTGCGGCCATTGTAAATGCCGAATACTCCGCGATTGCCTGGCAATGTGGAGCCAAATTGAGTTGTGTCTCGGCGATCACCAAGATTCAAATCAGTATAGAAAATCTCATTCAGATTCTTTGTGTACATACCATCAACAGTCAGTATAATGTCTTCGGGCAATTTATAGTCAAAGCCCAAATTCATGCGAAAAGTCTGAGGCATCTTGAAATCATTGCCTGTGAGATTCAACTCTGTAGTTGATGCTACTTTTGTGGTATCCTTTAAATTTTGAGACAAAGAATTTGCGATGGTTGGATTGAAACGAACGGTATCGGAACCTGCTGTTGCAAGTGACAAACGTGCAATTTCCACACCGGTGTTTCCATAATGATTGGAGATCCAAACAAAAGGAACGCGACCCGTGAAAATACCCGCGCCACCACGCACTTGCAATGATTGATCACCATTCACATCCCAGTTGAAACCAACTCTTGGGGAGAACAATAATGCTGACTTAGGCATCTCGGACGTTTTCCATCCAAGTGTTCTTGTTGAATCATTTTTATATGAAATGGATCCATTTCCATTGGATGCCACGCCAACTGTTGCAGTATTGACAAATGCATTTTCAGCTTTGAAATTATATGACGGAGCATCGGGAAACACAGGGACATCCACGCGCAAACCCACATTGACTTTGAAATTATCTGATACTTTGATGTCATCTTGAATATATGCACCTAATTGCATCGCTGAAAACTGAGCTGCCCAATCATTTGCAAATCCCGGGCGAGCAAAAGACATACTGACGGATGCCGCATTTCCAAGCACGAAATCAGAATAGGAATTGAAACGATATGTTCCATAGGCGTCACGGATGAAGAGATTTCTGAAAGAGAAAATTTCATTTTGTGTTCCGATTGTCAAGGTGTGATTCTCATTCAAACTCATTGTAAAGTTATCAGTGATTTCAATCACATCTTGATCGAGTTTATTCAAGTTTGAAAATTCTTCGGATCCGAATTGAATGCCGACACCTTGACCCATGCTGGGATCATTGACCGTGATGGCTGAGAATGGCTTGCCGGTAACTTCACGGAAATCACGAATTCTAGTATATCCCACGATCAATTCATTGTGCATGTCATTCCCCAATGAAGAATTGAGTTCGAGCACGGTTGAATTCTGTGAATTATTGAATCGATAATTTCTGTCGCTAAAACGCAAACTTGTGACCGTGTTGCTATAATTGTCATCATAAGCACTTACATAATTGTTTCGGAAGGTGAGTCGATTATTGTCATCAATATTCCAATCCAAACGAGCAAATACTTTTGTAGAAGGACGTGTGATTTCAAAACCGGTCAATTGTCCCGGAGCATATCCATATTTTGAAGTCAAATGAGAAGAAACCAATTGTGCGATTGAATCAATTTGCTTGGATCTTGTATTCTGAGTCAATGCCACATTGTCAACCGGTTGCACCCGGGATGTGAATTCTGCATTTGCAAAGAAAAACAGTTTGTCAGGAATGATAGGGCCACCGACTCTCACACCGGTTTGCAATTCATTGAAATTGGAAAATGTGGTTGTGATGGTTGTATCCTTCGTTAGCGGATCAAGGAGATTATTATTCGCAATGTTTTTTCTGGTGATTGTCAAATCGCTAATCATTGATTGACTTCTCGTGAACCAGTAAGCGGAACCTTCGAATTTATTTGTACCGGATCTTGTGATTGCGTTCACACCACCTCCGGTAAATCTTCCTTGGCGTACATCATAGGGAGCAACCAATACTTGGAATTCCTCAATCGCATCCAGCGAGACGGGATTTGTATTGGCTTGCCCGCCGGGTGTGCCTGCGCTGCCTAATCCAAACAGATCTGTATAATTTGAACCATCGATTTGGATATTATTATAGCGATTGTTTCTACCCGCAACGGAAACACCGGCACCTGTTGAAACTACTTGAGGGGTAAATTTTGCAAAATCTTGAAAAGAACGAGAAATGGTGGGGAAATTATTCAATTGCTCTTTGGACACATTCGTTTGAGCTCCTGTTCTGGATGCTCCGAATACTCCTTTTTGAGCCATGACAGTGACTTCATCCGTGGAAATTGCTTTCTCGGACAATGCCATGCTAATTTTTAGGTTTTGACCAAGCTTTACAAATTGATTTGATAATGATGATTCACCATATCCAACTGCGGATGCCTTTATCGTATATGGGCCGCCCACGCGAACATTGTTAATGGTGAATGTTCCATTTGATTTTGCATTAGCGCCAAATCGAGTTCCTGTGGGGATATGGATCGCAATGATTTTAGCTCCCGCCACAATGCCTCCATTCGCCGCTCTGACCGTTCCGGTGATTCCACCGCTGGTAACGCCTTGAGCATGCATGGCAGCCGGCATGATGATTGTGCAATACACACCCAAACCCATGATGGCACTTACACAAAGTGAAAGTACTGAATGTCTCATAACACTCCTTGAAATGTGAAGTTCAAGCCAAGATTATGGCAAGAACGAGAAAAAAACATTATATGATTTGTCTGCGAATTGAATCGCAAACTGTGATTTTTCCATGATGAAAACATATTACCAAGTGGTAATATGTCAACTCTTTGCAGTAGATATCGAGAATCGCCTCAGCATCATTGCTGTGAACAATCCGAACCCTGCTCCAATGAGAAGGCCACCAAGAACATCAAGCGGATAATGCACGCCTACATATATTCTTGAATAGCTCACAAGCAATGCAAACACTAAAATCCAAAGTCTCATATGTGGAAACATGATGCCTATGAACATCGCCAGGCAACCATTATTGATTGCATGAGTTGATGGGAATGATTGGCCTGGTCCGCAAGGAATGAGCAAACGAATCGTTGCTTCCTGTCTGCAGGGTCTTTCACGATTCACCATCGGCTTCAACACATGTGTCGAGAACTGATCTGTGATGCCAAGCGTCAGTGCCAATGCCATAAGCGCAATGATGCCTTGCTTTTTATATGTGAAACCGATAAACAAAGCCAAGATGGCATATATCGGCCAGGTATGACGGATTGATGTAAGGAATATAAAGAGGTGATCAGTCGGTGGTGAGGTCAGTATTCCATTCAACACTTGAAACAAAGCTGAGTCAATATGCATGATGACATTCTGCATGAAATAACCCGAATGGAACTGAATTGAATGCACTGCAATTTGATGCTTTTTTGCGGTAAATCAAGAATTGAGTTTTCCACAATTATCATTCAGTGGTGGATCTTCCAATGCTGCGTGAGAGGATCATTTCAGCAATAGCAAAACACAGTGCAAGAATCAAAAACAGTCTCCATAACTCTGTACCTACTCTTGCTTTTGCCACTGAATCACCGATACGTGAAGATTGATTCAGTATTTGCACAAGAGATGGTTCTTTGACGCGATCTTTGATTGCATTGAGCATATCTTTTTCTGAAGCAAATGCCAAATGACCTTCTTGTACGGGAATATTGACTGTCAATGCTGTAAGTGACTCACCTTCCTTGCTTCGAATGGCATATACTCCCGGATAATTCAATCGTCCGATGCGTACAGACAATCCACCCGGAACGGTTAATCCCTGCACTTGTGATTCCGTTCCTGCGGGATCACTCACACGCACCAATTGCTCGGGATTCTTCATGGCATTGGTAGGAATCATTGTGATTGCATCATCACCGCAAATCAATTCGGAGGTGAGCATTTCTTTGGCCGATAAATATTGCATCGCGCGATATACCATTGCCGGCATCAAACCGGAATATGGGAATGTGCTCCATGCTGGTGATGGGGGAACGGCACAATAGAGGATTTTGCCTTCACCACGACGTATCTCCGTCAAAAAGCTGCCACCTTGCATCTGAATGAGCGATTGGCCCCCACTTGCAGTCAATGCTTTTTTGATTTTCGGTGAATCGCTGAGTGAGGTTTCCATTTCCAAGCCCTTGAACACTCCTCTGAATAGAGGATGCTGTCTGTCCACTCCGCTGCAAAGTCCTGGTGACCGCTCGCTAAATGACTGCACGCTCATTGGCGCAAGCCCAAGCAATGACAATGCGGGGATTTGCTCTGCCGGTTCGAATCGATCATCCGGAAAAATGAGAGCAGTCCCACCTGATTGAATGAATGCATCCAATCTACTTGCTTCATTTCGATTGAGAGCGCCGGCCACAATGATGATATCATGCTCATCATAATTCACGACACCTGCCTGATCGGCAGCATATGTAGCATAGGAACCCACACTATTTGAAAGAGCTATGCGAAGAAATTCAGCCGAATTACCTGATGCAATTGCGCCAACAGTTGGCGGTGGCGGTATGATGAATGAGGCATGTCGAACATTATCATGCTCGAGTGCATCCGGTTCTATCATCATGCGTACACGTATGATGCCGGTGGATTTCGGGGGTGCGGACAATGTGACTGTTGCCGACTCACCTGCCTCGATGTCTATACTTTTTTGAGCGACGCGCTGCTCATTGAATAACATGCTGATGATCAATCCACGAATATCATTTTTTCCGCTATTGGTAAGACGCGCCTGGATGTCTGCTGATTTGTCCTTCTCAAACATCGTGGTCATCATGATGATTGTGTCTATGGAAATATTCGTTGCGGGATTTCCATTTTGCATCGGTATGATGAACATTCCTGTTTGTGCATCAAATAATTGCAATGAATCAGCAAGAATCGATGCATAGTGAGATCGCTGCATATCAGTGATCAGATATACTTCTTTGTGGATGTTTACAGATGCATCCAGTAAACCCTGAGAAGCACGTAAAGCATCATTGACTGTTGCAGTGGAATGAGCAGGAACACAAGCATTGATTTCCTTCAAAAGAAATTCAGGATTGCGACTAAATGTTCGTTTTCTTTGATTTGCTATTGCGGACAAAGGAAGAAAGGCCAATTCATCGCCTTCTTTCATTGCCATTGC
>Ga0172373_10003121_pt1 | contig 24580 bp, 17 predicted proteins | sample Lak10m_2_FD_114546 | JGI IMG/M metagenome (GOLD analysis project Ga0172373, IMG submission 114546) | Freshwater microbial communities from Kabuno Bay, South-Kivu, Congo - kab_092012_10m | ecosystem: Environmental > Aquatic > Freshwater > Lake | place: Democratic Republic of the Congo...
GCCGCGTTGCAGGTGATCGTCAAATCCACACTCGCACCGCCATCCGCGATGCTAAAACTCGCCCCCGACAGACTGTTCACACTCAGTTCAGCATCACCCGTGATGCCGTAGCTGGTGATGCTCAAAGTCGCATTTCCCGTTTCACTGATCGTCACCGTAGACGTACTCGCCACGCTAGGGGTTGTCGCAGGCACAGTGATGGACGCAGGCGAACCGCTTGTCCCTGCCGCTGGTGACGAACTGTACACCGGACTCGCCACCGTACACGACACCGCATAGGTCGCCGCAGCACCAGCGTTGTGATTCACCGTCAGCGTTCCCGTATACGTCCCGTCCGTCGCCGCGTTGCAGGTGATCGTCAAATCCACACTCGCGCCGCCATCGGCGATGCTGAAACTCGCCCCCGCCAAACTGCTCACGCTCAGTTCCGGCCCGCCCGTGATGCTGTAGCCCGTGATATTCAGCGCAACATTCCCCGACTCGCTGATCGTCACCGTTGACGTACTCGCTGTATTGATGGGCGTGGTCGGCACCGTGATCGGTGTCCCGTCCGCAGGTGACGAACTGTACCCCGGCGACCCTACCGCGCACGACACCGCATAAGTCGCATCAGCACCGGCGTTGTGGCTCACGGTCAACGTTCCCGTGTACGTTCCAGCACTTGTCGCGTTACACGTAATCGTCAAATCCACACTCGCGCCGCCATCGGCAATGCTGAATGGGGCTGCCGTTCCACTCACGCTCAATTCCGGCCCGCCCGTAATGCTGTAGCCAGTGATGTCCAGTTGAGCATCCCCCGACTCGCTGATCGTCACCGTAGACGTACTCGCTGTATTGATCGGCGTGGTCGGCACCGTGATCGGCGTCCCGTCCGCAGGTGACGAACTGTACCCCGGTGCCGTCACCGTACACGACACATCGTAAACCGCCGGGCTGCCGACTGCGTCATGGTTCACCGTCAGCGTACCCGTATGCGTTCCAGCAGTAGCCCCGCTACACGTCACCGTCAAATCCACACTCGCGCCACCATCTAGGATGCTGAAACTCGCCCCCGACAGACTGCTCACGCTCAATTCTGTATCGCCCGTGAGGCTGTAACTGGTGATGCTCAACGTTGCGTTACCCGTCTCGCTGATCGGCAGATCAAATGTACTCGGCGTGCCAACGAGGGTCGCCGGCACAGTGATGGAACCGGGCAAAAGGGTCGTCCCCGCTGCGGGCACCGAACTGTACCCCGGCCCATCGTTGTCCGTCACATTCGCCGCCACATCCCCAATGGTCACACCCGTATAGTCCGCACCGGAGGCCGTCACCGCATGGGTAATGGTACAGGTATGCGCCCCTTCCACCATCGCATCATCCACCGCCGTGACCGTGATCGTCTGCGCGGTGCGGTTTCCCGCTAGGAAAGTGATGCTAGTCGAACTGACATTACACTGCCTATCGGGCGTGATGCTGATCGTCAGATCCGCCACAGGCAGGGTGTCCGGCTGAATGGTGTAGCTACCGGTAGCCCCGCCCTCGGTAATATTCACAGCGGTATTGCCCAGTGTCACCCCCACCACATCCACGTTGGTGATGGTTGCTGTCACGTCCGACAGCGTGAACGCCTTATAGATCGCATCAACAGTAGTGATGGCATTCACGGTATGTTGAATCGTGCAGGAACGCCCCGCATCCACGATCAGATTATCCACACCAGAAATCGTGATCGCCTTCGCGGAAGACCAGTCCGCAGTTGTGAACGTCACCGAAGTGGGCGACACAGTACAAACCGTCGTGTCTGTAGAGGACAAATCCACTACCACATTCCCCGTTGGTTGCGTGTCTAGCTTGATGGTATACGTGTTGTCGCTGCTGTCCTCAGCGATATTGCCGAGCGCCGTTGTGGACTGGTTGAAAGCCGCCGTATCGTTATCCGGCGAAATCGTCACCGTCTCATCGCCAATAGAAAGTGCGCTATAGGTGGTGTCTGAACCGCTTGGCGTATGGGTAATGGTGCAACTCTGCGACGTTTCTGCGATCACATCATCCACCGCCGTCACCGTGATCGTCTGCGGCGTGTTCCAGTCCGTATCCTTAAAAACCACGCTAGGAGACGACAGTGAACACTGCGCGGCATCAGTGGCGAGCGTAATCGTCACATCCGCCGTCGGTTGCGAAGTCAACACCAGCGTATAGGTATTGTTCGCCCCTTCAGCAATCGTGCGCGTGGTCGGCGTGACCGTCACGCCCGCCGTGTCATTATCCGTCACAGCAAAAGACGGCGCGGTGGACAGCGCATCGTAATTCGTATCGCTGGAGGCGGCGGTATGCGTCACCACGCACGATGTTCCATCGGCAATCGCATCATCCACATCGTCCGCCACCACCACCTGCGGCGTGGCGTAATTCGCAGAAGTGAACGTCAAGCTGGTAGGCAAAACATTACACTGAGCATCCGGCGCAATCGTGATCGTCACGTCCACCGACGGCGGTGCTGCCAGCGCAACTGCATAGCTATCCGTCGCGCCGCCCTCCGCCAAATCGGTGCTGCCTCCCGTCGGGATAACCACAATCCCCGCAGACGCATCCACCGTTGTCAGATTATCAATGCCCCACACATCCGCCGTGCTGCTCACCACCATCCGGTTAAAGGTAGCTGTCCCCCCATAGCTCACCGCCGTCCCCGTCTGACCGGATACCCCAACCGCCGCCGTCACGCTATCCACTTTGTCCGCAGCACCCACCATATACAGGTCAACCGTGTAAGCAGGCACAGTTGCATGATCGGTCGCCAGAGCAAAACTATAGCTGCTTTGCGGTTGAGTGAAATCAATCGTCAGCGTTGCGCCGGAATTCGGCGTAACGCCATCGGTCTGCAAGTTAAAGACCGCGTTGCCACTCACCGGCACAAAAGTGCCAAATGACGAATCTTGAACCGTGAAAGCGCCGCTGCCATTGATCGCACTAATGCCCGTTATGCTCAGAGTATCGGCATCCGTAGCAGTCCCAAATCCTTCAAAACCCTCATTCGTCACTGCTGCCAGCGTTGGCGCTGCCGAAAACAGCACCCCGCCCATACACAGCACCAGCAGTAGCAGACGGCAAAATCGGAATATCACGGTCATGGCAGTTCATCCTTTACCCACGCAGCACCCGCGTCAGGCTGAATATCCCTATTGTACAGTGAGTTTGCGATCATGGCGGCGGGGTAGGCGTTAAGTACCGTCATCCCCGGTGGCGTTGTGGGTGGCATCGAACAGGGAATCGATCAGGCTGCGAGCCGGTTCCGTCATCACCGAACGGGCAGCTGCGCTCTCAATTTCGATGCCCATCTGCACCCGCCCGGAGAGCATAGAAGCCACCTTCGTCCATTCGTCGCCCGAATCAAGCTCCGCCGTCATGCTCACTTCCACCCGCTGACTCTGATATTGTCCGAGGTTGAGCGTCAATCCTTTGGTGATGGTGATCGAACTCACGCGCATAAACATACCCTCTCGTTCAAAATGAAATGTCGTCGTCATTTTTGGCAGCCTTTAAAATCCCTACGCCTTCACTCACAAAAATGGCTTGAACACGCGCTCCACATCCGCCAGCGTTTCCACCCGCACCAGTTGTTCGCGCACCGATGCCGCGCCGGGAACGCCCAGATGATATTTACTGAGCTGCCCACGCAGTTCGTAAAGCGTCGCTCGTTCCCCGATCAGCGAATACTGCACCGCCAACTGCGCGTGGCGCAGCGCCGTTTGCGCCAGCTCACGCGCAGTTGGCGGCGGCAACGGTTCGCCGTTCCGCAGTTCATGCGCGATCTGACGGAACAACGAAGGGTTGCCCAGCGCCCCCCGCCCGATCATCACGCCATCACAACCGGTCTGCTCCAGCATCCGCGCCGCGTCCGCCGCGTTCAACACATCGCCGTTGCCGATCACCGGAATCCGCACCACTTCTTTCACCTGCCGGATCATATCCCAATCCGCCTTGCCGGTGAACGCCTGCGCCGCCGTCCGCGCATGAACCGCAATCGCCTTCACCCCCGCCTGTTCAGCAGCGCGGGCGAACTCGACGGCGGTCAGATGTTCGGCATCCCACCCGCTGCGCACCTTCACCGTCACCGGAACGTTCACGGCTTTCACCACCGCTTCCACCACCCATGTCGCGGCGCACACATCCTTCAACAGCGCCGCGCCCCCGCCTCTTTTGGCGATTTTGGGAACCCAGCACCCCATGTTAATGTCCACAATATCCGCGCCCTGATCCACCACTACCCGCGCCGCCTCTGCCATCGCAACCGGTTCCGCGCCGTACAACTGCACCGCGAACGGGCTTTCATCCGGTCGCCAGTCGAACATGCGCCATGTTTTCTGATTCTTGTAGTGAATCGCCATGCTGCTAATCAACTCGGTGCAAACCAGCCCGCAATCGCCCTGTTCGCGGCACAGAGTCCGAAACGCATAATTCGTCTGTCCAGCCATCGGAGCCAACGTCAGCGGCGTTTCAATGCAAATATTGCCAATGTACATCGGTTTCAACAACAATGAAGGCGGCACAACATGGTCAATCATCAACTCAAATCTCCCCAACCCAATAACCCCAACTCACCTGTTAGAGCTTTCCATGATCGAGCGTCTCTGTCAACTGCTGTGCTTCCTGTGTAGAATAAGACCGCCATCGTGAATGAAGGACACACAATGCCTGAAGATTCGAGAACGCCACTTCTCTCCGTTCAAAATATTGGTTACGTCTACGGTTCGTTTCATGCGCTCACCGATGTGACGTTTGACCTTAACGAAGGCCAACTCGTCGCGCTGGTCGGGCGCAACGGCGCGGGCAAATCCACGCTGCTCAAATGTATTGCTGGATGGACACGCGCCACCGATGGCAATGTCTCCATCCTCGGTCAGTCGGTCAACACCGACGAACGACAAATCCGTGAACATGTCGTTCTCGTACCGGATACCCCGCCCTTTTACGACGAGCTAACCGCGTGGGAACATCTGCAACTCAACGCGCAACTGCATGGTTGGCAAAACTGGGAAGATGATGCGGTAGACCTGCTGCGGCGCTACGGTCTGTACCCCAACCGTTCGGCCTTCCCGTTCAGCTTCTCACGCGGGATGCGCTACAAACTGGCGCTGTGCATGGCACTCCTCATCGAACCCAAAATCCTGCTGCTGGACGAACCGCTTGGCCCCCTCGATCCGGTTTCGGCGGATGACCTGTGGGAAGAACTCAACCGTCACCGTACCGAGGGCATGACCATTCTACTCAGCAGCCATCAACTCCCGCAGGAAGCCCATCCCGACCAGTACCTCATCATGGAAGGCGGAGAATTAATCGGGCGCGGCACACCGGACGAATTACGCGCTGAATTTAGTCTGGAAGGCAGCCTGACCCTCGAAGCCCTTCTGCGCGCCGCCATCCGTGCGCGGAAAGCGACAACCGATGACGAATGATCTGCGCGTGCTGGGCTGGCTGCGCTGGAAGCAGTTTCAGGACGAAGCCGTGTACTGGCTGCGCGTGTTGGGCTACCAACCGGACAACGGATCCCTGTCCAGCCGTGCCTATATCCTCTATTTGTTCGGAATATGCGGCATCTGGGTCGGCGCAATGTGGACGTGGGCGCACGATCAAGCCCACGCCCTCGGCGGACTGCTGAACGGTGCGTCGCTATCAGACGCGCTAATGGTGCTGCCGTTTATCATGCTCGGCCTGCAAGTGTTCGTGATGATGGTGGCGCTCAACAGCACGCCGCTGAAGCTCACATTTGAGGACATTTCGTACATCGCCGGATCGCCGATTAGTCCGGCGGCTCCCGTGTTCATCGGCTTTGTCCGGCAGGTACTCACGCGGGTGGTGCTCATCAGCCTGCTCGCCGCGCTCATCACCATCTTTCTAAGCCGTCCACTCGGAAGCACGGTAGGCGGCGGCAACGCCCTGCGTGCCATCCTGATCTTCATCCCATTCGTCATCGCCACATGGGCGATTGGATGGGTGCTGGGTGTGCTGCGCCTGATTGACGTGCGCATTCGCCGCGTGCGCATTCTGTGGGTGCTGCCGCTACTGCTCATTCCGGCGGCGGTGGCGTGGCCGGATGGCTTGCTCTGGCCGGGCAGATCGCTCATTCTGTACATCCTCGGTCACGAACCGGCATGGCTGCCGCTGGCATGGCTCGCCTTAGCAGTCGTTCTGGTGTGGGGAATGACCCGTCTGGCCGCCCGCATTGACATGGTGCAGGCCACCGACGAAAGCATCCTGTACGCCCGCATTCAATCGCTTGGGCTGATGGCGTGGAAGCAAATTGATGTGCAACTGCGCATCCGTATGCAAAGCGCACGCGGATCGCGCAAAGCCCTGCTGCGCCTGCCGGACAACGTGACCGGGTTCCGGGCGCTGGCCGCCAAAGCTGCCATCTCCTACATCCGCCACCCGTTCATGCTGCTGTTCAGCGGCCTGTGGGGGGCGGTACTCACGCAAATCGCGGTGCTTATCCTCGCTGGCAATCCCCCCGTGCAGGTGTGGATTCTGTGGTTGCTGGTGGTTGGCGCAGCGCCCCCGCTAGGGATGCTGTATGTGTTCAGCGTGGATGTGGAAGAACGTTTCCTGCGACAATTCCTACCCGTCAACGGCTTTGAACTGCTGATAGCGGACATTCTGCTGCCGCTGATCGCCACAGTGGTCGGGGGTGCGGTGGTCATCTTCGCTAACGGGATACAGATCGAAGCCGCCTTCTTCGCCCTGCTGCTGATCGGCGTGTTGAGCGTGATGCTGGCACTTTGCGGTGCGGTGGCGCTCACTTCCCGCCGCGTCTTGCAAATGCGTCTGCTGGCAACCACCCTCAGCTTTGGCGCGTTGATTGTCGGTTGGACAGCCACGCATTCCCCGCTGGCGGTATTCGGCATCGCGCTCGTCGCCATTCTCATCCTCAGCGGTATGGTCACAACCAACGCCTGAGATTGTCTTTCCGCCTGCCTGCCCTTCTATTTTGAGAGGGGCAGGCAGACTCGCCCACATCTCCCCTCAAGCACGCTCCCCCTGTTGCGAACTGATCGCGCAGACTATAATCACGGGTAAATTGGACACAAATTCAGGATTGGTTGTGGTCATGAAACCGATGACAAGCGCGGATGCGCGGCGCGCATTCTTGGAATTCTTTGAAGAAGTGCAACATCAACAGGTGGCTTCCTCGGCACTGGTTCCCGCCAACGACCCCACCCTGCTATTCACCAATGCCGGCATGGTGCAGTTCAAAGATGTGTTCCTCGGCTTGGACAAGCGGGATTACCGGCGTGCCACCACCTCGCAGAAGTGTATGCGCGTCTCCGGCAAGCACAACGACCTCGAAAACGTTGGCCCTTCGCCACGCCACCACACCTTCTTTGAAATGCTCGGCAACTTCAGCTTTGGCGACTACTTCAAGCGCGACGCGATCAAGTTCGCCTACACCTTGCTAACCGAAGTCTACGGACTGCCCAAAGAGCGCCTCGCCTTCACCGTCTACCAGAGCGACGACGAAGCCTACAATATCTGGGTGAACGAGTTGGGCGTAGACCCCAAGCGCGTTGCCCGTTTGGGGCCGAAAACCAACTTCTGGCAGATGGCAGACACAGGCCCCTGCGGCCCCACCAGCGAACTCCACTGGGACAAATACCCCGAACGCGGCGAGGACAACATCATCCCCTCGCTCGTCGAAGAAGATGACCGTTTCCTCGAACTGTGGAATCTCGTGTTCATGCAGTTCAACCGCACACAGGCCGACCCGACACACACCGGTCAGCACGACGTTCCCCTGCCCGCCCCCGGCGTGGATACCGGCATGGGGCTGGAACGCATCCTGAGCGTGGTCAACGGCGTGCGCTCCAACTACGAAACCGACCTGTTCATGCCGATTATCCGCAAAACCCAATCCCTGACCGGCCACACCGACGCCGAACGGGATGCCAACATTGTCCCCTACCGCGTCATCGCGGATCACATTCGCGCCGCCGTGTTCCTGATCGCCGACGGCGTGCTGCCCGGTGCGAAAGGCCGCGACTCGGTCTGCCGTCTGGTCATCCGCCGCGCCGCCCGCTTCGGCGAAAAGCTAGGCTTCCATCAGCCCTTCCTCGGTGAAGTCGCAACCGCCGTGATCGAAATCATGGGCGGCCACTACACCGAACTGACCGAACGCGCCGCCGCCATCAAGAAGGTCATCACACAGGAAGAAATTCGCTTCCGCCGCACGCTGGATCGCGGCCTGACAGAATTAAACGCGGAACTGGACATGCTGGCGAAAGAGGGTCGCAAGGAACTGCCGGGACGGGTGGCCTTCTACCTCAAGGCCACGCTTGGCCTGCCGATTCAGGTCATCAAAGATATTGCTGAAGAACGCAGTTTCGGGCTGGATATGGCCGGCTTCAATGAAGAGGAAGCCCGTCATACCGAAGTCAGCGGCGGCGGTCAGGCGATGGGTGAAATCGCCAGCGGCGAAACCCACAACGCAGTGCTGGCACAACTCAAAGAAGCCAAACTGGTTGGCGAAAAAGGCGTGACCTATCTGCCCTACGGCGAAACCGAACTCGATGACCGCATCATCGCCTTGTTCCGCGATGGACAGCGCGTAGAAAGCGCCATCACGGGCGATAAGGTCGAAGTCGTGCTAGGCCAAACGCCCTTCTACGTCGAAGCCGGCGGTCAGGTCAGCGATACCGGCCTCATCAGCGGCGAAGGCTGGCTGATCGAAGTCGAGGACACCCGCCGTCCGGTGGGCGGCTTGATCGTTCACATTGGCGAAGTGGTGGAAGGCACGCCCCGCGAAGGCGACTCCGCCCACGCCGCTGTAGATAACGAACGGCGCGGCGACATCACCCGCAACCACACCGGCACGCACCTACTGCACGCGGCGCTGCGCGGTCGTCTGGGGACTCATGTCCAGCAGCGCGGTTCGCTGGTCGCGCCGGATCGCCTGCGCTTTGACTTTGCCCACGATCAAAAAGTGGTGGATGCCGAACTATCGGACATCGAGCAGGCCGTGAACGAAGTCATCTTCAAGAATTATCCGGTCATCTCGCAAGAAAAGGCGCTGGCACAAGCGCGTTCCGAAGGCGCGATGGCGCTCTTTGGCGAGAAATACGGCGAACGGGTACGCACCGTCGTGATCGCGCAGAACGACCACCGCTACAGCTACGAGTTGTGCGGCGGCGTACATGTGAAGGAAACCGGGCAAATCGGCCCGTTTGTGATCGTCAGCGAAGGCAGCGTCAGCGCGGGCATTCGCCGCATCGAGGCACTCACCGGACACAGTGCGGTGAAATACATCCAGTCGCAGCGCGAACAGATTGACCAGATTGCCTCTCATCTGGGAACGACACCCGATAATGCCGTCACCCGCCTTACGGGTTTGCAGGACGAACTCAGCGCCGCCAAAAAGCAGATTGCGGCTTTGCAGCGCGAAATTGCCCGCAGTCGTTTCAACGCTTTGCAGCCCGAAACGATCAACGGCGTGCAAACCCTGATCGCGCAGTTGGACGGCCTGACGATGGACAATATGCGCGAAGTCTCCGACTGGTTCCGCGACAAGTACAAAAGCGGCGTGCTGCTGCTAGGCAGCGTGAACGATGGCAAGCCGCAACTTCTGGCGATGGTTTCCGATGGCCTGACCAAGAAGGGACTGCACGCCGGCAACCTGATTAAAGCGGCGGCGGCACTGGTTGGCGGCGGGGGCGGCGGACGCCCCAATCTGGCGCAGGCGGGCGGCAAGGATGCCAGCAAGCTGCCCGAAGCCCTCGACATGGCGCGGGGCTGGATACGCGACCAGTACAAAAGTTAAGCAGCTGATCGTCAATAGCTGCGGAACGCGGAGTTCGGATGGCGGAACGTAGTCGCGCACAATATGTACAGCTTGAAACCGGCGATGATGTATCCTCGGTGCGTGATCGGCTGTCGTTTGTGCGCGGCCAAAAAGTGCTGCTGATCTGGCCTGAAAACGGCACCATCCTCACCCGCAAGCTCGATCTGGTACTCATCCAGCGCGAGGCCATGCGGCGGGCTATCCGGCTGGCACTGGTCACGCACGATGCAGAAGTCGTCAAACACGCTACCGAATTGAACATCAGCACCTTTGAAACCATCGGCTCAAGCGAACGCGGGCGCTGGCGGCGCGGACGTTCCAAAGTGTTCACCGGACGGTTTCAGCGCCCACAGGATGAGCCGATACCGGACGACCTGAAAGATGTCGCCAGCCGCATCTACAGCGAAGAAACCGCGCAGGAACGCCGCTGGAAGCTCATCCGGCGGGCAGTTGCGGCAGTGGTTTTCGTCGGGGTCGCGGCGGCGATTGGCTATGTGGTGCTGCCCAGTGCCACCGTCCAACTCGTTCCTGCCCAAACCACAGTGGATATTGCCACAACAATCACCGCTTCACCCCAGAGCCTCGGCATAGATATTGAAAACCGCATCATCCCGTCTACGCAGTTGAGCGTCCAGATCGAAGACAACGGAACGCTGGAAACCAGCGGCGTTCAGGCAATGGGCGAGGCCGCCGCGACCGGATCGGTGGTATTCATCAACCAGACGGAGCAGGCCGTCACCATTCCGGCAAGCACCACCGTCACCACCAGCGGCGGCAATATCATCCAATTCCGAACGATGAGCGAAGCCAGTTTGCCCGGTGGAATCGGTTTGCAGATCGAAGTCCCCATCGAAGCCCTGACCGATTCGGCGGGTGCGGTCGGCAACGTGGACGCGGGCACGATCAACACAGTGGTCGGCCCTTTAGCCAGCGCCGTCACAGTGCGTAACATCGCCCCCACCGGCGGCGGCAGCAGTCGCACCCAGCGCACCGTCACACAGGGCGATCAGGATCGCCTGCTTGCCACCGTCCGCCAGCAGTTGCAAAACCGCGCTTATGTCGAGATGCAATCCCGCATCAGCGCCAGCCAGTGCATCATCCTCGAAACCGTGCGCATTGTCGAAGAACGCTCCGACTGGCAGACCTTCAGCGCCCAACCCGACGAAGTGGCGGACACGCTCTCGCTCGATATGCGGGCAGTCGTCGAAGCCGTTGTGGTTGATGAGCAGTTCGGGCAGCAGGTGGTTTACGCGCAGTTATCCCATCAGGTTCAACAGGGGCAATCCATCATCCCGCAGAGTGTGCGTTACGACTTGGGCTGCGAATCGGTGGAAAGCGTCAATCCCGACACTGGCGAAGTGGTGTTTGAGATGACGGGCAGCGGCACGGTCATCGCGCAAATTGATGCCGATCAAGTCCGTTCGGCGCTGGTCGGACGCCCCCTGAACGATGCGATAGCCTATCTGGTGACTGACCTCCCCTTGCAAGCGGGAATGCCGCCGCAAATCACCGTATGGCCTGAAGGCTGGACAACCCTGCCCCTCCTCTCGCCGCGCATTTCCATTCAGATACAGGAAACCCCGCTGTCATGAAAGGGCGCTTGCTAGGCATAGATCACGGTCTAAAACGCATCGGATTAGCCGTATGCGACAGCAGCGGCTTGGTTGCGCGTGAGCTTTCGATCATTCAGCGCACCTCCAATGCCGACGATTTCCGCCGCATCCTGCATATTGTGGGGGAACAGCGCGTGGTGGGGCTGGTGGTCGGTGTGCCTGTGAACCCCGAAGCCCTCCCCGGTGAATATACGCAGGGCGATACCGTCCGCAAATGGATCGCCCGTTTAGCAGCGGTTACGCCCCTGCCCATCATCGAGTGGGACGAGCAGTTGACCAGCACCGATGCCCGCGAACTCTCCATCCAGAAAGGCCGCAAAATGCGCGACCGGATTGACGATCTGGCGGCAAGGTTGATCTTACAGAGTTATCTGGATGCCCTGCGTGATGGATTAGCCGAACTACCGGAAGTGCTGCGCTAAGGACATAGAAGCAGATGGAACGACTTCTCAAAACAGCCGTCATCGGCGCTGCCCTTTTGCTCGTCGCGGCGGTCATCGCAGGCGGGGCGCTGTTCGTCATTTCGGGCGGTCAGCCGGTAGACTATGTGCAGAAGGCGCTGATTCGCCTATCGCTCAGTGGTCGGCAGGCCGAACTGAACCGCCCTTACAGCGCCGACACCGCCCCGCAGCGGTTCACCGTGAACATGGGCGACACCCCGCGCCTCATCGCGCAAAATCTAGTGAGCGCCAGTCTGATTACCGATGCCGATCTTTTTGTGGATTACGTGCGCCTGAACGACCTCGACACACAGCTGGAGGCAGGCGTATTCTTCCTGAATCGCGCCCAGACCCCCGCACAAATCGCGGTGGCCCTCACCGATTCAGCCAGCAGTCAGTTCCCCTTCCGCATTCTGGAAGGCTGGCGCATCGAAGAAGTCGCTGAAGCGGTCGAACAAGCCCGCGCTTACTTCGGGTTCGGCGCGGCGGAATTCCTCGGTGTAGTGGGTTCGGGTGCGCCAATAGACTCCACCTTCGCAGCGCAAATGGGTATCCCGCCCGGAGTCTCGCTAGAAGGCTTCCTGTATCCAGACACCTACCAGATTCCGGCACAGGTCACGCCCGAAATGCTCCGCGACATCCTGTTACAAGCCTTTACCACCACTGTAGGCGGTCAAGTTCTCACCGACGCCGCCGCGCAGGGGTTCACACCCTACCAGATCGTCACGCTGGCCGCCATCGTGCAGCGCGAAGCCGTGCATCCCGACGAACATCCGATGATCGCCAGCGTCTACCGCAACCGTCTGGCGATGCCCATGCGCCTTGAGGCCGACCCGACTGTGCAGTATCCGTTGGGCGCACCCGGCAACTGGTGGCCACGCATCACCGCCGCCAACTATCAAAATGTGGTGTCGCCTTACAACACCTACCTGAACGACGGCCTCCCCCCCGGCCCGATTGCCAACCCCTCGGTGAGCGCCATTCGTGCCGCCGTCTATCCAGCGCAGTCGGATTTCTACTACTTTCGCGCCGACTGCCGCAGTGACGGCTACCACGACTTCGCCCGCACCTTTGATGAGCATCTCGCCAATGGTTGCTAGAACCGCTGCCCTGCTCATGCTGCTGCTGCTGGCAGGCTGCGGAACGCCCGCCTCCATGTACCGCATCGCGCTACTGGGGCCGTTCGAGGGGCGCTACCGCGAAATTGGCTACGATGCCTACTACGCGGCAAAACTGGCGCTCAGTGATGAAGGGGATCAGGCGCTGGAACTACTGGCGCTGGATGACGGCGGCACACCAGACTCCGCCCGTGCCCGTGTTGTGGCGCTGGCAGCAGACCCGCGTGTGAAGGCCGTGCTGTTGACGGGCTATGCCGCCGCCACTACCGACACACAGCAGGCGCTCGGAGCAGCACTTCCCGCCATCATCATCGGTCAGTGGGGATCAACACCCGTTGGCGACAACCGCTTTATGCTGGCTTCTGCCGATTTGCCGCCCGAATCCCGCGAGATCACCGAGATGGCGCGGTTGAACGGGGACATCGTGGGCGGGGAAATTTTCGGGCTAAAACAGTTCGCGCTGCTGGGCGGAGATACCCCCCACGCGGTCATCGTCACCAACGCGGCGCTGGCAGACTCGGCCTTCCGCGAACGCCTGTTAAACAGCGGACTCTACATCCCCGAACCGGGGCTGCTCTCGACCCTGAGCTACGACGCGGCGCGAATGGCGGCGGCGGCCTCGCGCACCAGCAGCCCTGCCGACACCCTCCGCAACATGCGCTACGAAGGGCTGAACGGCACAATCCACTTTGAGAACGGCTACTGGTCAGGTGCGCCCCTGCACACCTATCGCTACGATAGCGATTGTCTGCAATCCAGCAAACAACTTTGCCTGATCGAAGCCGCCCCGCCCGCCTGAAGCGGCTACCGCTTCCCGTACAGCGTATCGTAAAACAGCGGCAGACGCGGCACAGGTTGGTCGCTAAAAGTGAATGCCCGTCCCAACCGCGCACGGCAAGCCGCCAGTTTCGCTTCATCATTCGCGTAAATCGTGGCGAGAACAGCACCGGCTTCCACCCGATCACCCACCTTCACCGGAACATTCAGCCCCACCGCCAGATCAACCGAGTCGCTTTTCTTCTCGCGGCCAGCGCCCAGCTCTGATGAAGCAATCCCGATTTCCTCAGCGGCCACCTGCGCCACATACCCCGACTGTGCCGCCGTATAAGTTTCGACCAACCGCGCCTGTGGCAGCAGCGACGGATCATCCACCATTCGCACATCCCCGCCCTGCGCCGCCACCAGTTGCCGGAACTTTGCCAGCGCGGCGCCACTGTCCAGTTTTTCGGTCAATTCGCGGCGGGCATCTTCCATGTCCACCCATTTCTCACCGCGCCCCGCCAGTTGCAGCATATAGGCCGACACCTGCAAACAGTGTTCGCGGAAATCTGCCGGGCCGCCGCCGTTCATGCAAGCCAATGCCTCCGCCATTTCGAGCGCATTACCCACCGCTTCGCCCAATGGCTGATTCATGTCCGAAAGTACCGCGATCATGTCGCGTCCGGCATCCACGCCAATATCCACCATAATCTGCGCCAGTGTGCGGGCGTCCTCCAGTGTGGTCATGAACGCGCCGCGTCCCAGTTTGACATCCAGCACAATCCCGTTGGCTCCAGCGGCGATCTTCTTGCTCATGATGCTGCTGGCGATCAACGGCATACACGGCACCGTCGCCGTCACATCGCGCAGCGCGTACAGCTTGCCGTCCGCAGGCGCCAGTTCGCCCGACTGACCGGACAGCACCAACCCGTTTTCACGCGCCAACCGCCGGAATTCCGAGTCCGTCAGATGCACGTTATAGCCCGCGATGGCCTCCAGCTTATCCAGCGTCCCGCCCGAAAACCCCAACCCGCGCCCACTCATCTTCGCCACCGGAACGCCACAGGCCGCCACCAACGGCAGAACGACCAGCGAAGTCTTATCGCCCACGCCCCCCGACGAGTGCTTATCCACCGAGTAGCCAATTTCCGCCGACAAGTCCAGCACATCGCCGGATTGCGCCATCGCCACCGTCAGGTTCACCGTTTCCTCGCGGGACATCCCACGCAGGAAAATCGCCATTAACAGAGCAGATGCTTGGTAATCAGGTAAGTCTCCGCGTGTATATGCGTCTATAAACCAAACGATCTCATCGCGGGTAAGGGCATGACCATCGCGTTTGCGGGCAATTACGTCTACAGCACGCATAATTCTATCTCTCCTGAGTAAAGGCAGTCCTCATGATCTTGATTTTTCTCGCGCTACTCGCCTTCGGTTTCGTCCATAGCTGGCTGGCTGGAGCAGGCATCAAACAAACAATCCGCCAGCGGGTCGGTGATCGCGCCTACGAAGGCTTCTACCGCATGGGCTACAACCTGCTTGCTATTGTAACACTCGCCCCCGTATTCGCCCTTGTGGTTCTACAGTCCGGCGGGGTGGTCTGGCATGTCGAAGGTGTACCGGCGCTCCTTCTGCTGGCGATTCAAGGGATCGGGGCGTTAGGCATGATCGCGTCCGTCCTTCAGATTGACGGGATGCGCTTCATCGGCCTGTCGCAAATTCGCGCTTACCTGAACGGTTCTCCGCTGCCGTTGCCCGAAGAACCCTTGCAACTGAAAGGCGTGTATGCACTCGTGCGCCATCCACTCTATCTTTTTTCGCTCATGATGATGTGGCCTTTCGCCACCATGACCGAATCCTTGTTGGCCTTTAATCTGGCTTCCACGCTCTATTTTATCTTCGGGTCTATGCTCGAAGAACGCCGCCTTCTCGAAGCCTACGGGGACACCTATCGCACATACCAGCAGCGCGTCAGTTGGTTGATTCCAATCCCTCGCATTCGCCTGTGATTTTCATTACAATCCTCATCTAGCAAGGTCGTTCAACGGCCTCTCAGTCTCAATTCACATTCGTTTAGGAATAGAGCGAACAACATGGATCCAAATGTCAGACAACGTAACATGCTCATCATCGGCGTGCTTGTGGTAGTGGTGGTGGTAGCAGCCGCCGTTGTCATCCTGCTCTCCGGCAATACAACCGGAAGCGGCTTGAATTTTGATAACATCCCGCAATCTCGTACCGAGGACGGCGCGTTTGTGCTGGGCAACCCGGATGCTCCCATTACGGTTGTTGAATTTGCCGATTTCACCTGCCCCCACTGTCAGGACTATGTAGGCGATGTCACCCGTTTCATAACCGAATATGTCGCCACTGGCAAAGCGAAATTTGAATACCGGATGCTGCGTACCACTGGCAGTCAGTATGGCGACTTCGCCGCACAGCTGGCGGAATGCTCCGAAACCGTGAAGCCCGGTTCTTTCTGGAAGGCGCACGAACGCATCTTTACGCTCGCCGCCGCTGGCCTGTACAGCGACATCGGGCGTGATGTTGCCAAGACCATCGGTGCCGAATATGGCACACTGCTGGAATGTACAAGCAACGCGAAACAGTTCCAAGCCGATTCGCTTGTCGGGCAGCAAGCAGGCGTCACCGGAACGCCCGCCGTCATGATTCGCTTCGAGAACGGCCCCCTTCAGTGGATCACCATTGGCGGACAAACCTATAACCGGGGTGGCGTTCCCTTTAGCACATTGGCACAGGTGGTGTTAGCAGTTGAGGCCAGTTCCTAAACCCGAAGAACCCATTTTTGCCGGACGCGAACAACCCGCCACATGGCGGGTTTTGCGTTCGCTACCGATCAGCGACCCCGCAGACTGAACATACAAACGAGGTTATATGCGTACAGTTGAATGGCACGATGGCAACGTGAGAATGATTGACCAGAAAGCGATCCCCTGGAAGCTGGAAGTGGTTGATCTCAAAGATTATGCAGCCGTAGCCGCCGCAATCACCGACATGACCGTGCGCGGCGCACCGGCCATTGGCGCGGCAGCCGCTTTTGGCATGGCGCTGGCGGCGAAAAACAGCCCCGCCACCAGTCTCGCCTCCTTGCTGACCGACCTCGATCAGGCGGGTGCGGTACTCAAAGCGGCACGCCCGACGGCGGTCAATCTCGCATGGGCGGTTGACCGGATGTTCAAACACGCTCTCAGCGGCTTCGCTGATGCGCAGGCGCTCCGTGACGGCCTACTCACCGAAGCGCAGCGCGTGGCAGATGAAGATGTCGCAATCAATCAGCGCATGGGCGCGTATGGTGCGGCGCTCATTCAGGACGGGTTCACCATCCTTCACCACTGCAACACGGGCGCACTGGCAACCGTAGACTATGGCACCGCGCTGGGCGTGGTGCGGGCAGCCTTTGAACAGGGCAAACGCATCCATGTGCTGCTTGACGAAACGCGCCCCCGCTTGCAAGGCGCACGGTTGAGTGCGTGGGAAATGGAGCAGCTCGGCGTGAGCTACGACATTTTGCCCGATACCGCCGCTGGCTATTACATGCAAAAGGGTGAAATCAACATCGTGCTAGTGGGCGCAGACCGTGTGGCCGCCAACGGTGATTTCGCCAACAAGATCGGCACGTATCAGGTCGCCGTCCTCGCCAAAGAAAACGGCATCCCCTTCTACACAGTCGCGCCGACCTCCACTGTAGACCTCACGCTGGCCTCCGGTGCCGAAATCCCGATTGAGGAACGCGACAAATCCGAGGTACTCACGCCCTACGGTCATGCCATCACACCGCCGCATTTCCATGCCCGCAACCCGGCCTTCGATGTCACCCCTCACCGCTACCTGAGTGGAATCATCACCGAGAACGGCATCGCCCGCCCGCCCTTCACCGACAGCCTCAAACGCGCAGTCGCAGGCGAAAAGGTCTAACCCGCGCTCGAACAATCACAGTTGAAAGAGGCTTGCAGGTCGCAAGCCTCTTTCGGTCAGGGCGCAGGCCAAAAATCTGACGGGAGATTGAGCGAACGCAAGGGACTTTCGCCAGTAAAGCGCAGTTGTCCATCTTCGGTGTGCATCAGCAGCGTATAAGTCGGGTAATCGGCGCTGTGCTTAAACTGCCATTCCGCAATGCTCGACAGTCGCAACCGTTCCCCGCTGCGGCTTAACGTCAGCACGAACGGCAGGCGTTCATACAACGCCTTCACCAGTCGTTCCCCACCTGAAGGATCGGCGCGGCGTGCCAGCATCCCCAGAGAGCTTTGCAGCCGCTTGGCGAAAATCGCACCCCGGAAAGACCAGATTTGGCGCGGCGCATCCGCCTGCATCAATAGGGGCGCGATTGTCTCCGGCTCATCAGTGCGGACTTCATCCAGCAGCAGCGTTTGCGGCTTCAGGCGAATCGCTGACAAGATTTGCTCTCCGAAGGTGATACCGGGCGCTGTCCCCTGCGGCCACTGCACCGCCAAACGGCTCATACCTGCGGGTAAACGCATTTCGCCCGCACGCTCCACCGCGCTAACCTGTTCAGGGGCGGGCAGCAGGTGCGCCACCACATTCAGCAGCGTGGTCTTACCGGACTCCGATTCTCCGACCACAATGACCCCGTGTGCCGACTGTGCCAGCGCCTGTACAACCGCTGCGGCTGTCTCGGTCAGGAACTCCTGCGCCACAAGATCAGCCAGCGTGGGCAATTTCTTGGGGTGCATCCTTATATCCGCAGTGAGTTGAAACGAAACCGGCGGCGCGATCATATTCACGCAAATCGGGCGTTCCCCGATGGTCAGTCCGGCCTCGATATACGGCTGATCTTCCCGTAGTTCCGCGTTCGCATCCATCAGCAGGCGGCGCAGCACGCGCCGGAACTGCTCCTCGGTCTGGAAAAGTGGCCCCAATGGCTGCAACTGCCCGTGTTCATAGCGCACAGAAACCGCATCCGCCCCTTCCAGTGATAGCGTGGTGATGCGTTCGTCCATAAACAGCGCGTCCAGCGGCCCATAGCCAAAAAGCGCACTGTACACCCGGCTGACCAGATCAGCCCTCTCGGACGCGGACAACTGCACCGATTCGGAAGCGACCACATAATCCAGTGTGGAGATGACCAGTTGCAAGCGTTTGGTACGGGTATCGGCTTCACGCAGCGCCGCCGTCTCATTGGCGTGTTCTTCAATAAAAGCCGCCTCGATGCGTTCCGCCAATGCGTTCAGCGAAATCCAACGCGCCCCCATCTGTGCCGCCACAAACTGTGGTTCACGTCCCGTATCCGCATCCCGTCGGGGTCGCCCCGCCTCGTTCGCCAGTTGATCGGGTTGATCGCTCATCACACGCGCCTTTCTCTACCGCTACAGCGGCAAGTCACTCAACCGAACCGGTTTCAGTTCCGGGTTGTCATTGGGTTTACGACCTTTTTTAGCCATATCTACCCACTGGTCATGCACTTTCACGCGCACCACATCCATTGTGAAATCGGTACCCACATCTTCTGCATTCCGCAGCAAGGTTGAACCCACTCCATACAGATCAGAGGGGACGCCTTCTCGCTCAAACAGAGCGATTTTACCGGCATGAAAGCCGCCACTCACCACAATCTTGATCTGACGGCAGTAATCACGCGCCTCCGACAGCCAACCGTCAGGGATGTCCCACTGTTCCCAAGCGCGATCAATCGCGGCTCGCACGGTCAGAACCAGCGCCGGAGTCACGCCACCAGCGTCCCCATCGCCCAACGACACATCGCGCATGTTGGAACTGGTATCCAACCGCACGCCAAACAAGCGCCAGCGCATCTGTCCTTCCACATCGCCGGCACGCTTCGCATCCAGATAGCGCGGCCAATACACTGCCAGCGTAGCCAGCGCCGCGCCTACCGCATCATTCTCAAAATCCAGCAGCGCCACGCGCAGAATATCCACCGGACTATACAAGGCAAAAGCACGCATCGCCTCGGCAGTATCCGCCAGAAAACAGGCAATCAACGCATGAGGAACCGTTCCGCTGCCGCGCCCATCCCACCATCGCGCCTGCGCATCGGTACTCACTAGCGGCGCGAGGCGTGTGCCGGACTCGTGGTTGTAAGACTGAACCGCCAGCCAGTAGGCATACCCGTCCGCAGGTTGTACATCAGGCACATCAAACCGCGCCGGAAAAAACAGCAACCCCTTACCCGCAGCGGCTTGCAACGCCAGCAGCGAATTGGTCGCCATGCGCGTGATTCGGGTGAGTACGCCAAGTATCGGAGTTTCCAGCAGGGCGAAATCCCGGTAACGCCCCCTGATCTTCATGACGGGCTGTACATTCTCGGTATCGCCCTCATAGCGAACTCTGGAGCCATCTTCTACTGCTTCCGCTTCAAGATTCGCGCCACCTGCCACCCGCAGCATCGCCAGCGCCACATCCACCCCGCCCACCAGCGCAAAGGGCGAACGGCGAGTGAAAATCTGCGCTTCCACTTCAATATCGCCAACCGGCAGTCCGGCGGATTCGTCAGGCCGTAATCGAGGGGATTGTCCTTCAAAACGATAACCGGCTGCCGCCGCGCCTTCCAGTAAATGCACTACATTTTCAAAATACTTGTCGCTGTAATCGCCGCGCTGCAATCCGTTCACATCCAGTTTCAAGCGGCTGACTGGCAAACGCGCATGATCCCAAACCGTCATCAGGAGATACCTTTTTCAAAATTTTTCAATATGTATTTCTATTCTACAACGCAGGAAATGGGTATGATATACTGCTGGCTTATGTCCGCCCATACAAGCAGGTTTGATTACACGCGCCTATGGAAATCCTGATTTCTGGTTCAATCGCCTACGACTACCTGATGCGCTTTCCGGGGCGCTTCACCGATCATCTCATTGGAGATCAACTCCACCAAATTAGCCTCAGTTTCCTTGTGGAAGATATGACCAAGCACTGGGGCGGTGTGGCCGCCAACATATCCTACACAATGGCGCTGCTCGGCACCCGCCCTAAACTCATGGGAACAGTTGGCCGCGACTTCGGTGATTATCGAGATTGGCTGGAACGCACCGGCGTGGATACCAGCACCGTGCGGCAAATTGACGAGGTGTTTACCGCCTCCTTTTTCGTGAACACCGATCTCGACAACAACCAGATCGCGTCGTTCTACAGCGGCGCGATGGCACACGCGAAGGATTTGCGCGTCGCGGATGTCATGGCCTCCAAGCCCGATCTCGTGATTATCTCCCCCAATGATCCGCAGGCCATGAGTAACCTCACTGCGGAATGCCGCGAGCGAAGCATCCGCTTCATCTATGACCCCAGCCAGCAGGTCGCCCGTTTGGACGGTGCGGCGCTGCGGCAGGACATGGAAGGCGCTTACGCCATGATCGTAAACGCCTATGAAGCCGAAGTTATCTGCAAAAAGACCGGGCAAACGCTGGAGGATTTACGCCGCCAGATCGAAGTGCTGGTCATTACGCAGGGCAAGCGGGGTAGCCATATCTATCTGAACGGCGAACTGACCGAAGTCCCCGCCTTCCCAGCCGAAACAATCAAAGACCCCACCGGCGGCGGGGATGCCTTCCGTGCGGGTTTCATTCGCGGCATCGCAGTCAATTGGCCGCTAACGTTAGCCGCACAGGTCGGATCGCTCTGCGCCACCTATGCGCTGGAACACGTCGGCACGCAGAGCCATCACTTCACTGTTCCACAATTCATCGAGCGTTTCCGTAGTGAATACCCCGATGGGGGTCTGTTAGATCGTCTGTCGCTTTCTGCAAAAGCATAGAGCGTAGAGCAAACGCCGGATTTTCCGCGTTCATCTGTATCAATCCTGTGATAAAATTCGCCCGTTTTCACAGCCCTAAGTGGCCTTTCAGGAGTAGACATGACCGTTGAACATGACGTAAAGCAGCTAGACCTCTCTACTGGTGGTCGTTTTCGCATCGAATGGGCAGAGCAGGAAATGCCCGTGCTGCGTGCAATTCGTGAACGTTTTGCCAAAGAGAAACCGCTGCAAGGCATGCGCGTTTCCGCCTGCTTGCACGTAACCACCGAAACCGCCAACCTCATGCACACCCTGCAAGTGGGCGGCGCCGATGTGGTCTTGTGCGCTTCCAACCCGCTGTCCACACAGGACGATGTGGCCGCTTCACTCGTCGCAAACTACGAAATCCCGGTCTATGCCATCAAGGGCGAAGACAACGCCACTTACTACGAACACATCAAGGCCGCGCTGGATCACAAGCCGCACATCACAATGGATGACGGCGCCGATCTGGTGAGTGTGATCCACAGAACCCGCCGCGAACTGCTCACCGAGATTGTGGGTGGCACCGAAGAAACCACAACGGGCGTTATCCGCCTGCGGGCGATGGCAAAAGAAGGTGCGCTGGAATTCCCGATTATTGCGGTGAACGACAGCAACACCAAGCACCTGTTCGACAACCGCTATGGCACCGGACAAAGCACGATGGACGGTATCATTCGCGCCACCAATATCCTGTTGGCCGGACGTACTATCGTCGTCGCTGGTTATGGTTGGTGCAGTCGTGGCATCGCCAGCCGCGCTTCCGGTCTGGGAGCGAATGTGGTGGTGACGGAAGTGGATCCGTTGCGCGCACTGGAAGCCGTTATGGATGGCTTCCGCGTCATGACCATGAACGAGGCCGCCGCCATTGGCGACATTTTCATCACCGCCACCGGCGACAAGAATGTGATTGACGAACATCACATCGCACGCATGAAGCATGGTGCCATCCTTGCCAATTCGGGCCACTTCAATGTCGAAATCAACATCCCCGCGCTGGAAAAACTGGGCGGCAAGCCCCGTCTGGTGCGCCCCTTCGTGGAAGAATACAAGGTCAATGGCAGGTCAGTCTACCTTCTTGGAGAAGGCCGCCTGATTAACCTCGCCGCCGCCGAAGGACACCCTGCCAGCGTCATGGACATGAGCTTCGCCAATCAAGCACTGGGTGCTGAATACATGGTGAAAAACGCGAAGAACCTGTCGCCCAATGTGTACACCATTCCTGAAGACATTGATCGTGAAATTGCCCGCCTGAAGCTAGAGGCGTTGGGCGTCAAGATTGACGTACTCACCCCCGAACAGGCCGATTACTTGAGCCAGTGGCAAGAAGGTACCTAAGCGGTATCGCGTTTTCGGAATCAAGCGAAAATAGGGATGTGCGGGTGGCTGAAAAACCGCCCGCCCCCGTCTGATGCGCCCAGGAAGAATCGAGGAGGAGCTATGAAGCAACATTTGAGACACAGTATCGCTATTCTCGCTGTGCTGGCGCTCTTGCTTGCCATCGGCAGCAGCACCGTTATGGCGCAGGGCGGAACGGCTATGATCCGTTTTGTGCATGTCATTCCCGGCGCTTCAGCAGTTGATATTTATACAGACGGGCAGCTTACCGCCCGTAATCTCAACTTTGGCGTCGCCACCACCTACGCCAGCCTACCCGCGGGCGACCACAACATTACCGTGACCCCGGCAGATACCACCAACGTGCTGTGGCAGCAGGCGATCAGTGCGGGCGATGGCGCGGCATTGACCCTGATTGCGGCCTCCGCCAATCCGCCTAGCTTTCTGGTGTACAACGATGATTTGAATCCGTTGGAACTGGGCAAGGCACGCGTGACTGCGATCCACGCCATTAATGGTGCGCCCAATGTGGACTTGCTGCTCACAGATGGTCGTCCGGTCATTCCCGGACTGCAATACGGGGTGCAGGCTGGAACGCTAGACGTTCCTTCCTACGCTTACGATTTTGCCTTAACCGCCAGTGGTGGAAGCGCCTCAACACCGCTCATCACCGCCAACGGCCTCAGCCTCAACGGCGGCACCTCGTACATTTTGCTGGTGTATGGTGCGCCGGATAGCCCGGCCATCATGACCCTCAGCCAGCCAACGCGCTCGAACGGTTCAGCCGGTTTCCTGCGCGTGATGCACGGCATTGACGGTGCCCCTGCGGTGGATGTGTATGTCAACGGCACGCTCATCGCCCCCAATCTGGGGTTGGGCAGCTACACCGCACACATTGCTATCGCCCCCGGTACGTATGACACCAGTATCCGCGCTGCTGGCAGCGATCAGAACCTGCTCAACACCAGCGTGACCATCGAAGCCAGCAAAGCCGCTACAGTGGTCGCCATCGGCGCACCCACTGCCCCGGCCTTAACCGTCTTCGCGGATAACATGGATGGCATGAATCCGACACAGGCGCGTGCCAGCGTCATCAACGGCCTTGTGAATCAGGCCGCCAGTGTATCGTTGGCAAACGGAACGGCTCTCGTCAGCGATCTCGCCAGTAGTACCGCTTCCGCATCGGTGGATTTTGCCCCCGTGCTTGGCACAATCGCCGTGAATGGAGCGCCCACCGCCGAACAAACCCTGTACGGCGGCGTGTACTATGACCTGCTTGCGATTACCATCGCCGGAACACCTAGCCTGATTGTGGCACCGACCAGCCTTGTGCAAGGGCTGACCAGTGCGCCGGGTGCGGTATCGGCTGTAGTAGCCGTTCAGCTCACCATCGCCCCGGTTGTAGAACCGACCGCTGTTCCGCAGCCTACGGTTGCGCCGCTTGAATCGGCTCCGGTTCAACCGACTGTCGCGCCAAACGCACCAGTTGCATCATCTGCGCCGGTAAGTTCAACGGGCTTTACCGCCCGTGTCTACAACATGAACGCCGATCGCAATTTGCAGCTTCGCCAGTATGCCAGTTCCGATGCGCTTTCGCTGGCAACCGTGCCGCCAAACACCATTCTGGCGGTGAATGGGCGTCAGGGGCAGATTGAACCGAATCCCAACAGCGCCACCCCGAATCCGCCCGAAGACTACGAATATGTAGACCCCGCCAGCCTGTTGACCGATCC
>Ga0172373_10003123_pt1 | contig 24576 bp, 21 predicted proteins | sample Lak10m_2_FD_114546 | JGI IMG/M metagenome (GOLD analysis project Ga0172373, IMG submission 114546) | Freshwater microbial communities from Kabuno Bay, South-Kivu, Congo - kab_092012_10m | ecosystem: Environmental > Aquatic > Freshwater > Lake | place: Democratic Republic of the Congo...
CAGTTACGCGGTAACAGCGCAATCTTCCACCGCGCCAACAGTGACGCGAAGCGACTGCCCCACCATCACATTGTCCTGCACATTGGTGGGACTTGTGAATGGCGCGTCGTACACCGTGTCGGTAGCAGCAATCAATGCAAAAGGTGCCGGCCCTGATTCTGAGACTGCAGAAGTTCTTATTCCACTCCCCACCATTTCTGCTGCGCGGAACATCGTGGGTACGCGCGCAGACACCAGCCTCACCGTGTCATGGGAAGATCCAAACACATACGGCCCTGGCGTCTTTGTTCACTACGAGGTGTACTTGAAGCAACGTGGTGGAACATTTGGCGCGCCAGTGACAGTCCAGTCAGTTGAGCGAATCGTTCGCCGCATGACCACCCAATCTCGCTCTGCGCAATTCACACAACTTGACCCTTCACGCCTCTACGAAACAAAGATTGTCACCATCACAAGTGCCGTCTCCGTGGAATCGGACGAAAACAGAGCAACTGCTCTTGTCATGCCACTGAGTGTCCCCTCGTCACCACGTGACCTCACCATTGAAAGCCCAACCGGAACATCTGCGCGCGTGTCATGGAGGTCCCCAGAGACCGATGGTGGAAATGCGGTGTCGAGTTACGTTGTCACCACGAACACCGGATCGTGCACACTCTCGTCTGCGTTGTCCACTGCGTGCACCATCAGCGGACTTCAGAATGGCTCTCCACTCACCGTCTCGGTTCGTGCAATCAACAATGTTGGCCAATCCATTGCAGCAACAACATCAATCACAATGCCCACTGTTCCTGGTTCTCCAACAATTGGTGTCATGGCTCCCTACTCCACTGCCATGTCGGTCTCTTGGACGGCACCTGCATCAAACGGTGGACGCCCAGTGACGGCCTACAGCGTGGAGGCCACCGAAGTAGCGCAACCTTCCCAACGATTCCGCTGCACCACCAGTGGCCTTTCGTGCACCGTCACCAATCTCAAGTCAAGTACTCAATACTCATTCACCGTGACCGCCACCAACAGCGTTGGAACAGGTAACGCTTCTGCGCCAGTAGTGATGTCGACAGGTCGTTCATCATCATCCGAGTGGGATTCATTCCGCACCACTACTCCTCTTGCATCAGCCAGCGAACTTCGACTCCCTCCAGCTCCCGCAAAAGTGACATCACAAGGAATCAATAAGCGACGCACTCAAGTCACGGCTGTGCGAAGCCTTCGTGATGCAAGCATCCCCGTCACTTACGCGATTATCTCAGTCACAACTCGTACTAACAAACTCCTTGCGCGCATCAAAGTTCTTGTGGATCCGCAGAACCCCACCACCACCGTGTCGGTTCCGTACGCAAGTTCAAAGATCAAAGTTGTCGTGCAGTTCGCAAACGACATCGGACTGTCACCAGGTGGACCAGCCGGCATCAATATTTCAGAAGGCAACACATTTGAGTGGACAACTGTTGCTGGATCAGCTTCACTTGCCGGCACTCAGATTCCAGGAACCTTGTTATTTGCCAAGGGTTCGTCTCAACTGACTTACACCGCACAACAGACACTCAAGAAGATGGCCGTCACCGCGAAGAAGCGCGGAGGCCTCGTCTACGTCACCGGATTTGCTCAACGTGGTGAGCGCAAGAGTTCATGGATGCTGGAACCCTTGGCCCGAGCACGCGCCGAAGCTGTCGCCAAATACCTGTCCCGCCTGGGAGTTCGCCAATGGATCACCTTCCACGGCACCACATCACGGCCCACTTCTGGCTGGAAACCCATCACCGACCGCAGAGTTGTCGTAACGACTGTGTACCCCACCGAAACATCATCTAGCGTTTCTTCCTAATCGAAAGACCATCACCTCATGACTTTGTCCATTTCTTCTCGCCGAAACATCTCAAGAGTTCTTTTGGCGATGTCGTTGTTTACATTTCTTCCTTTTGCCACTCAACACGTTGCGGCTTCTGAAGCTGGGCCTAATGGTGCCAATATCGCTTTTGACTTCACATGGGATGACGCCGGAGCGCCTGGTGGTCACGCCGCATCATTTCTTGAAGTAGACGGCACCACCGCCAACAACTGTTCAGGCGGCCCGCTCACGGCAACCACTCGCACATGTAACTTCGTTTTTGACTATCGCATTAACGGCGCACTTCAAAAGACCACCACACATGCTGCCCGATGGATTCGTTGGGCCAACGCAACGTCATACGTTGGCGGCAAGCCCGCTGGCAACACAGGATGCAGTTCTCCCACCCGACAATCAGGAAATCTTCCAAAGGCTCCATTGACATTGTTCGACTGCTTCAACGCCAGCAGTTTCGGACAAGTTTTTCGTGCGGCAACATCTGGGACATTGACGCAATTCCGAATGTCCATGTCATGTTTGGCACCAAGCGGAGTTCCCAAGTACGAACTGTATGCGCTGTTGTACGAGATGACTGCGGATGGAACCAGCATCGCTGGCAGTGCCCCGCTTGGAACAAATGTGGTGAATCTCGCTAAGTGCCCTACGGCAACAACGTGGAATGGCAAGACTTTCGGCCCAACAAACTTTGCCCGAATTCCCATGACTTTTGGAACCGCTCAAGTGGCCACTGGTCGCTTTTATGGCGTGTACCTCACAGGTTCGGGTGTCCCCGGATCACTTCCACCTGGCGCTGCCGCAGCAATGGCTGCTGCGAAGAACGCAAGCACGACAACGACAACCACCACTACGACAACCACTGTTGCACCAACAACAACCACACCATGGAGCGCCTACAGAGGCAACTCAAAGTCCACAAGCACCGGCGCAACAACATCCACCTTCACTACAACCGAAGTCGCATCCACACAAGCGGTGTTGTCCGCCTTACGACTGATGACAACGAATCAGGCAAAGACTTTCTTCATTAATCCCCTCACGCCAAAGGTGTGCCTCGGGTCGGGATCAAACTTGGCATTCATCGACACAGGTCGGTGCACAGTCCAGATTCTGCGTCGAAGCAACGGTTCAGTTGTCGCGACAAGAACTACAAGAGTTGTCGAAGGAACCGTTACACCGAGCGACATTGTTGTTGCATTGCAACCACCCACTGTTGTTTATTTCAATGGTGGAACGGCATTGGTGAAGACGTCATCAAAGAAGGCCATCAACGCTCTCGCTCCCACTGCGCGTTCCTCAAGCTCCGTGATTGTCACCGGCCACTCGGGCAACATGGGCGGCGAAAGCTCGAACCTAGTAGTCCTGTCGCAGAAGCGAGCCAATGCCGTGCGAGCGCTTTTGCGTGGCCGAGGCGTCAGCCAAACCATCGCCATTTGGAGTTACGGAGCAACAGACCCTGTGACAAATTCCAAATCAAACGTGAAGCAAGACCTGAACCGTCGTTCTGAGATTTATCTCATCCCTTAAATCAGAGATTTTGCACGTTCAAAATTCATGACGCCGTCGTTCACCGGCGAATCACGAAACATCTTCTTGTCGCGCTTGTAGTTCTGCGGATTAATCCATGGCTCTCTATCCCCCTGCTTGGGGAAGAGATGCATCACTCGCTGCATATAGCCGGCCGTGAAGTCATCAATCCACGGACGCTCTGGCATACCGGCGTCCGACTCACGAAGGCGTGGAGTGCAGACTGCCGTGTTTGTGGCGTCCATATGGTTCAGCAATCGGCACACGTACTCACAGGTGAGATCCGCCCGCAGTGTCCAGGATGCATTGATGTATCCAAAGCTTGACGCGAGATTTGGAACATCTGAATACGCACACCCTTTGTACGACCACGTACGAGAGAAATCGATCGGCTCTCCGTCAACAGTGAATGCCACTTCTCCAAGTGTCACCAATTTGAGGCCTGTTGCCGTGACAATGACATCTGCTGCCAGGTGTTCACCAGATTGCAATTGAATGCCATCACGGTCGAACTTCTCGATGTGATCGGTGACTACTGACGCCTTCCCCGACTTGATCGATTCAAAGAGATCTCCATTTGGTACGAGACACAAACGCTGGTCCCACGGGTTGTACGTCGGAGTGAAGTGTGTGTCAACGTCGAAATCATCTCCTAGCGCTTCTCGAACACCTTTCAACAGCGCTACTTTCACCTGCTCAGGCTTTGTCCGCGTGCGCTTGTAAACGAACTGCTGCAACGTGGTGTTCTTCCAACGCGTAACGGAGTAAGCCAGCTTCTCGGGCAAGATTTTTCGCAGCTTCACCGCAAGTGCATCTGTGTCGGGACGAGCAACCACATATGTTGGCGACCGCTGCAGCATGGTGACGTGATTGGCAGTCTTTGCCATTGCAGGCACCAATGTCATGGCCGTTGCACCAGAACCGATGACGACAACATTCTTGTTGTCAAAGTTGAAATTCTCTGGCCATTTTTGTGGGTGGATGACATCGCCACCAAAATCAGAAAGACCAACAAAATCTGGTGTATAGCCTTCTTTGTACGAGTAGTAGCCAGAGCACATGTACAAGAAATTGCATGAATACTCGGACAGGTCGCCATTGTTGGCGTCTTGAACTGTCAATGTCCAGGTTCCAGAATCGCTAGACCAACGTGCATCAGTGACGAGAGTATTGAATCGAATCTTGTCGCGCAGCCCGTATTCGTCAACCGTCTCATTGAGATACGCCAGGATGGAAGGGCCATCTGCAATTGATTTGTCTGCTGTCCACGGCTTGAAGCTGTACCCCAGCGTGTGCATGTCACTGTCGGACCTCACACCGGGATAACGAAACAGGTCCCATGTGCCACCGATGGATGGTCGTCCCTCAAGAATTGCAAAACTTTTGTTCGGGCAATCTCGCTGGAGAAAGTATCCCGCACCAATGCCAGAGATTCCTGCGCCGACAACGATGACGTCGAAATGCTGCATGGGGAGAGACTACGCCACGTCAGTTACTGCACCAGCAAACTGTGCCTGATACAAGCGATAGTACGCGCCCTTCGCAGCAAGAAGATCCTCATGCGACCCTTGTTCAACAATTCGACCTGATTCCATCACCAAGATGATGTTGGCATCTCGAATTGTTGAGAGTCGGTGGGCAATCACAAAACATGTCCTCTGACTACGTAGCGCCACCATTGCTTTCTGAATCAACACTTCAGTACGGGTATCCACCGAGCTTGTTGCTTCATCAAGAATGAGGATTGTTGGATCGGCCAAGAAAGCTCGTGCGATTGTCAGCAGCTGCTTCTCGCCTGCACTCACCGCACCACCTTCGTTGTCAAGAATCGTGTCGTACCCTCTTGGAAGAGAGTGAACGAATCTGTCGACGTATGCCGCCTTTGCGGCAGCACGAATTTCTTCTTCGGTGGCCGATGGGTTTCCGTACGCAATGTTGTCGCGAATGGTGCCACCGAACAGCCACGTGTCTTGCAACACCATTCCAATGTTCTGACGAAGCTCGCGGCGCGGGATTGATGAGATATCTACTCCATCAAGAGTGATACGCCCAGACTGCAGGTCGTAGAACCGCATGATGAGATTCACCAACGTTGTCTTGCCTGCGCCCGTTGGTCCCACTATGGCAACGGTGGTGCCAGGTTCTGCCACCAAATTGAGATGTTCAATCAACTGGCGATCGGGCGTATACGAGAAGGTGACATCGTTGAATGCGACGCGACCGTTCACCCCAGAAAGTTGAACGTCTGTGGGCTCTTCGCTTTCCTCTTGCGCATCCAGCACTTCAAAGACACGCTCAGCCGAAGCAACCCCAGACTGAAGCACATTCATCATTGAGGCAGTTTGAGTGAGTGGTTGTGTGAATTGACGTGAGTACTGAATGAAGGCCTGAACATCACCCAATCCCATGGATCCCGATGCCACGCGTAAACCACCGACAAGAGCGATTAAGACATAGTTGATGTTTCCAACAAACATCATTGCGGGCTGGATTGATCCCGACATGAATTGGGCACCAAAACCCGCCTCAAACAGTTTTTCATTGGTGACAGCGAAACGTTCCTCCACTTCGGCCTGCTTGCCGAATGTCTTGACAATGGCATGACCCGTGAAGGTTTCTTCAATGAGACCATTCAATGCGCCGGTATGTGTCCATTGCGCGATGAATCTCTTCTTTGAACGATTTGCGATTTGTTTCATCGACAACACGGAGAGCGGAACTGTGATGATGGCAATCAATGCCAATAACGGCGAGACCCACACCATCATCACCAGAACTCCGATAATCGTGAGAAGTGATGTGATGAGTTGACTCAGGGATTGCTGCAAACTCTGCGAAATGTTGTCAATGTCGTTCGTGACACGACTGAGTAAGTCTCCGCGAGAGTTTTGGTCGATATACGACAAAGGGAGGCGATGAATTTTCGCCTCAATGTTCGACCTCAGTGCATACATCGTGCGTTGTACGACGCCCGCTAGAAGAAATGTTTGTCCATATGCAAGCACGAATGACAATGCATAGATGGCAGCTGCAAACCACAACGTGCGATGAAGAGCAGCGAAATCAACTCCCCTGTTGCCGTTTCTCCCCGTGAGACCGTTGAACAAGATGTCGGTGGCATGACCGAGAACACGTGGCCCGGACACCACGAGCGCCACACTGACAACAGCCAACAACATGATGAATGCAACGAGATATCTCTCACCACCCATGAGACCCATGAGGCGACGGGCCGTACCGGAAAAATCCTCTGACTTTTCTACCGGCATTCCCACAACGTGCATGCGACTGTTGCGCAATTCCGAACCAGGCATGTGCTGTTGTTTCTTCTTGTCGCTCATACCGCTTCCTCCTGTGAGGTTGCCTGTGATGACACAATCTCTTGATACGTCGCACACGTTGCGAGAAGTTCTTCGTGAGTGCCAAGACCCACGCATTCACCATCTTCCAAGACGAGAATCTTGTTGGCGCGCTGAATCGTGGACACGCGTTGCGCCACCACCACAACTACGGCTTCACGAACATAAGGTTCTAATGCGGCACGAAGTCGCGCATCAGTTGCGAGGTCGAGAGCTGAGAATGAGTCATCAAACAAATAAATCTCGGGCTGACGAATGAGTGCACGAGCAATGGCCAATCGTTGACGTTGGCCACCTGACACATTGGAACCACCTTGAGCAATTGTTGCGTCAAGACCTCCTGGCATCGCACGAACAAAATCTTCCGCCTGAGCAATTCGAAGCGCTTCCCACATTTCTTCATCCGTGGCGTCTTCTTTGCCATATCGAAGATTGCTGGCGACAGTTCCCGAGAAGAGATACGGCTTTTGCGGCACCATTCCGACTCGAGACCACAACGCTTCAGGCGCAAGATGGCGAACATCAACGCCGTCCACCTTCACCGCACCCTCAGTGGCGTCAAACATTCGCGCCACAAGGTTGACAAATGTTGTCTTGCCAGACCCAGTACTTCCCACAATTGCGAGTGTTTCGCCCACCTTCACAGTGAGGGTGATGTCGTGAAGGACCGGAAACTCTGCGCCTGGATACTGGAAACCAGCATGATCAAACTCAAGCTCCGTTGTTCCTGCAATATCGGTGACAGGAGAATCTGAAATCACCACCGATGATTCGGTGCCAAGGACCTCCATGATGCGTTCGGCACTAACGGCAGAACGTGGAATCAATGCAGCCATCCACGTTGTCATCATCACCGACATCAAGATCTGAGTGAGATACGTGAGAAATGCAATTAATGCACCCGGTCGCATGAGCCCATCAGCAATGCGATCAGAGCCAAACCACACCACTGCAACACTCGAGAAGTTGACAATAAGAGTCGCCGTGGGGAACATCAACGCTTGTAAGCGTCCACCACGAAGCGCCGTTGCCGTCAACGATGCGTTTGCAACTGCAAAACGTTCTGCTTCTTCTGGCTCTCTGGCAAACGCACGCACCACGCGGATTCCCGTGAGCTGTTCGCGCATAATTTCATTAATGCGGTCAATACGTTCCTGCATTCGACGGAACGTGGGCACCATGCTGGAAATGATTAGTCCAAGCAGAACCAACAACAGCGGAATTGACACCATCAAGATGCGCGATAATCCGAGATCTTGATGCATCGCCATGAACACGCCGCCAATCGCGGTGAATGGAGCGCCCAGAATCAATGTGCATGTCATCAACACCAGCATCTGCACTTGTTGAACATCGTTCGTGATGCGTGTAATCAACGACGGTGCTCCGAATTGAGCCACTTCTCGTGCTGAAAATGAATTCACTTGATGAAACAAATTGCGACGAACATCACGTCCAAACCCCATGGCCACTTTCGACCCGATGTACACAGCCGCCACCGAGAACGTGACCTGCACCAGAGTGACTAGCAGCATCACTGCACCCATGCGCCAGATGTAGCCCACATCATTCTTCACAACACCGTTATTGATGATGTCCGAGTTGAGCGTGGGCAAGAAGAGCCCGGCCATGGCCTGCACCAACTGGAAACCCACCACCAGCCACAACAACCCTCTGTATTGGTTCAGAACAGAGGACAACAGGCGCTTCAACATGACTAGTTAAGGATACTCACCGCCCTCTAAATGACCCGAAGCCAAGAACCCCTTGGTATAGCCACACTGCACTTAAAGTCGGGATATGCCAAGCAATTTTGTATTGAAAACCATGAATGCAGTCCATAAAGCGGGACTTGCTGTCACCCGAGGAAAATGGGGTTGGAATCCTGCTGGCATGCCTGCCATCAAGCTGTACACCACAGGTCGAAATTCAGGCGTTGAACGCGAGAGCATGTTGACATGCCCAGTCGTTACCGACGACACCTATGTCGTTGTTGCGTCACGCGGCGGCGACGATTTTCACCCCGCATGGTTCTTGAATCTTCGAGACAATCCGCGCGTGTGGGTACAAGCCGAAGGCAGACCGAAACACGAACGTCGAGCCCGAATTGGCACATCTCAAGAACGCACAGAACTGTGGCCCCAGATCACCTCGAAATACAAGGGATATGCCGGCTATCAGCAGCGCACAGAACGCGAGATTCCAATTGTGTTTCTTGAACCCGTTAGCCAATAGTCATCTCGCCCACCATCACCGACACCTAGTATTTCCACCGTGATTGATTGGGCAACAAGTGTTATTGATTCCATTGGACTGATTGGAGTTGCGTTTCTCGTTGCTCTTGAGAATGTCTTTCCACCGATTCCATCTGAGCTGATTCTCTTGCTCACAGGTTTCAACGTCAGTGAGTCGCGATTCGATTTTGTGAGTGGTGTCATCGCCGCAACTGTCGGCTCCGTTGTTGGCGCATATTTCCTTTATGCCATTGGTCGACTTCTCGACGACGAACGCATGGAAAAATTCCTGGCTGGCATCGGACGATTTGTGGGACTGAAAAAGTCTGACGTACACAAAGGATTCGTATGGTTCGAGCGCTACGGCAATTATGTGGTGCTGTTTGGCCGCATGATTCCCATGGTGCGATCTGTGGTGTCAATCCCCGCAGGCGGAGACAAGATGCCGCTACTCAAGTTCACCCTTCTCACTGCCGCCGGCTCCTTGGTGTGGAACATCGTCTGGGTGGCCGCTGGCTGGGGCCTCGGAGACCAGTGGGCAAAGGCTGGCAAGTGGGGCGATTACCTTCAATACGGAGTGGTTGCCGTGGTGGGCATCGGGCTCGTCGTTCTCATCATCCGCGCTCGGTCACAGAGGTCAACAGAAGAACCCGCCTAAGAAGGCGCGGTTCCCTCCTCCCTGTACAATGGGGGGTCACCATACGCGGGTGTAGCTCAATGGCTAGAGTTCCAGCCTTCCAAGCTGGCTATGCGGGTTCGATTCCCGTCACCCGCTCCATTCGACTCCTTATTCCTGCATGAAACGTGCGCGGAATGCGTCCACTGACATCTCATAGATGTCTTCTGGTCCATCGATCTCGTCAATCTGCTGGCCAACATGGGCCAAGCCAAACTTCTGCACCAGAGCAACCGATGCCGTGTTGTCTGGGCTCACCGTGTAGCGGAACCTCTGTACCGCTGGCTGACCAGCCGCCCATGTCCACATGCCAAGCAAGGCTTCATACCCGAATCCTTGTCGCTGGAATGATTCATGAAGTCCGAGCCCGATTTCTAGCATTCCCGCCTCATCTGGTGCTCCGTGAAAACTGGTGCTTCCAATCACCTCTGACGAGCTGCGCAACACAATCCAACGAATGAACCACTTATTTGACGAAGGGTCTTTCCGCACGAGTGGCGCACGCCACCGCACAGGCGATTCCGTTTCCGACAACACTCCATGGGGGTCTGAATACACGCGGTCCGCGAAGACTACGTCTTGAGTAGCCCCTTCATCTAACGCCACAAGACGTTTGGCGGAGAGATGGTGAAGATCTACTCGCGCGCAATGAATCACCGACTCAACGTCATCGCTGAATTGAGTCCCATTTGTCATTGAGAGAATTGACGCCCGAAGCAACTATCTAATTAGCGGCCGAGCAAAGTTCCGCCATCACAGGAGATGACTTCACCCACGGTGAACGCACCTGCGCGCGAGCACAAGAAAATGGTGAGACCAGCGATGTCCTCCGGCGAGCCGACTCGATTACTTGGGTTCATCTTGCCAACGGTTGACCAGTCGGTAGTTTCGACGTTGCCGCCGCCGCCAACACCAGTGGACAACATGTAGGTGGGGAATGGTCCCGGTGCAATCGCGTTCACAATGATGTTGCGCTTACGAAGACGAGCGGCCAACACCTTGGTTAATGAGTGCACAGCTGCCTTCGACGGACCATACGAATATGTCTCAAAAGTTGGTGTGCTAAGTCCGTCAATGGATCCAATGTTGACGATGCGTGATGGATCTTCTGTGGTGGCGCGCGCCGTCATCAGCGGAAGCATGCGCTGCGTGAGGAAGAAAATTGACTTCACGTTGGTGTCCATGACTTTGTCCCACCCAACTTCAGGGAACTCTTCAATCGGAGCGCCCCATGACACGCCTGCATTGTTCACGAGAATGTCGACATGCTTTTCGCGCTTTGAAATTTCGGCAACAAGAGCATCGATTCCCTCGATGTCGGCCACATTTGCGGGGATAGAGATGCACTCGCCGCCATAATTCTCCATGAGTCGCTGTGCAGCTTCGTCACATTGCTGAGCCTTACGAGAAGAGATGTACACCTTCGCGCCATTGGCCAAGAGGCCAGCAGCAATCATTTCGCCGATTCCGCGTGATCCTCCGGTGACAAGAGCAACTTTGCCCTTGACTGAAAAGAGATTCTGAAGTGTCATGTCGTGCGCCATTGGATCCCCCATGTGAAGTGGCCGAGTACGTCAAGAGTAGGTCACGAGTAGCTCACGACAAGAGCCGACCCGCCATTCAGGGCGTCTACGAAGAGACCCCGCCCCGTGACAGTGTGGCGGTTCCCGGTGGGTCGATGGCCCATGACGCACTCACTCCCCACTCGTCGGCGTACACCACCTCATTCATCGGCACACGACGCACGGGACCGTGATGGCCAGCGGGCTTACCGAGTGTGATGGTGGCTGCGATAAAGACATCGTCTGGAATCTCCAGCAATTCCCGCAATTCCTTTTCAACGAATCCGTGAAAGCCAGTCAACACTCCCCCGTATCCGAGAGCACGCGCCGCCAACAAGATGTTTTGACACGATGGATACACCGACGCACCCTCGGTGGGAGTTGGTGGTCGATACCTCACAAGACACGCAAGAACGACGGCTGGAACGTCTGCAAAGTTGTCAACATATTCCTGCATGGTTCGGGCCATACGTGCTTTTGGAGAAGTGTCGTCATTTGCGACTGTTGAGTCGTACCCATCAGTTGCACGCTTTGTGTCCCAGAGTTTTTGTGCACCTTGTGCGATGAGTTTCTTAACGTCGCGAGATCTTTCTGAATCGGTGAACACCATGAAGCGAAACGGTTGACGATTTGAACCACTCGGCGCGCGAGTAGCCGCAAACATGATGTCTCGTAATACTTCATCTGGAATTGGCTCTGGCACATAACGCCGAATGGCACGCGTTGTGGCGATGCCTTCCAGCAAACCCACTGTGTCGTTGAATGAATTAGTCACACACATTCACTTTCTTAATGGTGGTTGTCGAGAACGCCAGCATCTTTGGCCCACTTCCAATGCATTCGACCATGATCTGCATTCGCTGCAATAACCCCGCCGACAGTTCCATCTGCCCACGGCGCGCCTGGCAAGACTTCTTCAAGTTGCTCATCTGTCAGCTCGCTCAACAATTGCAGAGAGTCCGCTCGTGCGCGAGATCCAAGGGCGACAATTTCACTGAGAGATTTTCCATGATGTTTTTGTTGCCACTCTTCGGTCATGGCGTGAACAGAGGCCATGATTTGATCGCGGGTGCGCGGTTGACCTGAATCGTCTGTCGCCAATCCCACTGGATTCTTGTGACCATCAAAATGACGACGAATCATTGCTGCAAAATTGTGCTCAATCAATGCGAGGTGCGCCAGATGATCGAGAGCAGACCAGTAATTGCTGGGGTCGTGTTCACTTGGGGTGAGGTCACCGAACAGTTGTTCATCAGACAGTTGCGCGTACGTCTCCAGCAACCATGCGCGGTCCTCGTTCAGTTTCTTTTCGATGTCAATGCGATTCATGAAGTCCCCCAGTGTTGTTCTCTCTGAGTCTGTCATGTCGTCAGTGGCGGTTGTACTGTCGCCACATGACATCGAGTCCCGCTTTCCCAGAGCTTGGTTTTTACACCTTGGCCGGAGCCCCGCAATCGCCACGAGACATGTTCGCCGAACTCGCCCACGCTGAAGAATTGGGTCTCGGGACGGCGTTCATCTCTGAGCGTTTCAACATCAAAGAGGCAGGCGCCTTAACTGGTGCCGCAGTTGCTGCCACCACATCGCTCAACATCATCACGGCCGCCACCAACCACACCACGCGACATCCGTTGGTAACGGCGTCATGGGCCAGCACTCTTCACCTGTTATCCGACGGCCGCTTCAGCCTCGGACTCGGGCGAGGAATTGAGGCAATGTTCAAGGCATACGGAATGCCCATGGCAACAACAGCGTCCTTAGAGGAATTTGCGCATCTCATGCGTCGCCTCTGGAAGGGCGAGACCGTGATGAATTGGTCTGACATCACTGGCTCCTATCCCGTGTTGCGACTTGACCCTGCGTTTGATTTACACATTCCACTCAGCATCACGGTGTTCGGCAACAACACATTGGAGATGGCAGGGCGCGCATACGACAACGTGATCCTGCACACATTCTTCACAGACGAAACCACAGCACATGCGGTGCAGGTCGTGAAGCAATCCGCAGAACGCGCGGGGCGAAATCCAGACGACGTGAAAGTGTGGTCGTGCTTTGCCACCATCGGTGATCACATTTCGCCTGAATTGCGATTGAAGAAGACTGTCGGCCGATTGGCCACCTACCTTCAGGCATACGGCGACCTCATGGTGAAGACAAACAATTGGGATCCAGCCGTGTTGAAACGTTTTCGTGAAGATGAGTTTGTGCGAACCTTCCCCGGAGCACTAGACGCAAAAGGAACAACAGAAGACCTCGAACGTGTTGCCCCACTCATTCCTGCCGAATGGTTGGCACCATCTGCTCAAGGATCACCAGAACAATGTGTTGCAGCAATCAAGAATCAGTTTGCGCTCGGTTGCGACGGCGTCATCATGCACGGTGCAACGCCTGCAGAACTTGAACCGATTGTGCGTGCATACACGCGCAGTTGATTTTTTTCTAGCGAATCCAATGTGAGGCCAGCATTCGTGCTGCCTCTTGTGGCTTCTCCAGCATCCACCAGTGCCCGCAGCCTTCTAAACGGCCCACCTTTGCGCCAACAGAAGAGGCCAACTCTTCGTGGGCCTCGTGTGGCCCGGCAAAGTGGTCGTTCTCGGCGATAATCACCAAACCGCGTTTTGGTTTTTGCGCGACAAATCTTTCACCCAGATGACGCATCACTGGTTGCGCCGCATCTCGATACAAACGCACCACACTGTCAGCCATCGCATCATTGATATGTGGCTTCATTTCCCGAGCTACCTCTTCACTCACACCAAGCGCACCGAAAGCCCCAACGAAAGAGTCAACATCTAAGTCAACGAGACCTTTCATCATCTGCTCGCCGAGTTCGGGGGTTTGCCATCCTTGAGCAGCGTCGTGCCACACATAGTCGCGATGCAATAATCCCATGCAGTCCGCGGCCCAGGTCCGAACGATTCCGGGGTATTCGGCCAACACGCCAAACACATGCCCAGCGCCCCAGTCGTGCCCAACGAGATCAATGTCGCCTCCGATTGCTTTCAATTCGCTGGCTAACCACTCCACGTATTCGCGACGCGTGCAAGTGAATCCCGGAGGCACAGGCGAACCAAAACCTGGTGGTGACAACAACACAACGTCAGTGATGCGACGCTCCGCGAGTAGTTCCACCATTGGCGACCAAATGTCCGCCGATTCGGGATTGCCATGAACGAAAACCTTTGTCATGTTGCTGTCCTACTTCTTGTTCTTTGAAGCGAGATAACGAGCACTAGCAGCTTTGCTTTCAGGGTCATGCGCTGCAATCACCAACGAATCTGCATCAGCAGCATTACGTCCGGTGCCAGCCATCTCTTCTGTCACCGCATTCACTTGTTGCTTGGTTGTGCGCAGCGCATACAACGGCTTCTCGGCGAGAGATTCGGCAAGTGCTTGAGCAGCATTCAACACTTCATTCTCATCGACGATGGAATTCAGAAAACCCAACGACTTTGCTTCATCTGGTCCGAACGGTCGACATGTCAGCACCAATTCCTTTGTTGCTGCTGGACCAATTTCGCGAACCAAGCGCGGAATACCACCCCATGCAAGCGGGATTCCCAAATCAACTTCTGGAATCGAGAATCGTGCAGTCGATGCCGCAATTCGAAGATCGCAACTCGCAGCCAAGACCAATCCACCACCTACGCAGTGTCCATGAATAGCCGCAATCGTGAGCGCATTCATATTGGTGACAGCTTCAGCCATCAAGCGACCAATGTCTGCAACATCTCTCGTTGAATAGTTCGGGTCTGGCGTGGAGAAATCATTCAAATCAAAACCAGCCGAGAATGCCCGCCCTCGCCCACTCACCACCACAACTTTCAAGTCCCGATGTGTGTCGCACCACCGCGCCGCCGACGCAAGGTCCTGCAAGGTCTGTCGCGACAAGGCGTTCAAACGCTCAGGTCGATTCAACGCAATGTGGCCAATTGGTCCGTTGATAACGACATCCAAGGTCTCAAAATTCGACACTGCGCACCCCCAATGAATTTGCCCTGCTCACCGTGTCATAAGGTCTAGGGCGAATGCAAGAGCAAGCGCTCTCGCATCCTGACAAAGGGGTTTCTATGGAACGCGAAGCTTGGATTATTGATGCCGTCCGCTCACCACGAGGCAAGGGCAAGGACACGGGCGCTCTGCACAATGTTCATCCTCAGCGAGTTCTCGCGCAGGTCCTCAACGGATTGCGCGACCGAGTCGGATTCGACACCTCCGAGGTAGATGACGTGGTGATGGGATGCGGCGCCGGAAGCGGTGACCACTCCATGGATATTGCTCGCTTGGCCGCGCTTGATGCCGGCTGGTCGCTTGATGCTCCTGGCGTCACGTTGAATCGCTTCTGCGGATCTGGCCAACAAGCTGTCAACTTCGCAGCTATGGGAGTTCTCTCCGGAATGCAAGACATGGTTGTCGCAGGTGGCGTTGAATCAATGTCGCGTCCATCGCCGATGCATGTTGATGGTTTCACCGCAAACAATGCGCACCTTCGCGAACAGTTCGACATGGTTCCGCAAGGAATCTCGGCCGACCTCATTGCCACACTTGAAGGCTTCTCTCGCGAAGACTGCGATGCCCTTGCAGTGGAGAGCCAACGCCGTGCAGCAATTGCAATTGCCGAAGGTCGATTCGAACGTTCACTCGTGCCCATCTTCCACGACGACGGAACTCTCGCACTCGCGGTGGATGAACATCCGCGCGCAGGCACCACCATGGCAGACCTTGCAAAGCTGAACCCCAGCTTCGAGCAAATGGGTGCATACAAGAAAGATCCGAATGGTCTGTCCATTGACCAGACCGCATTGAAGGCCTACCCACAACTCAGCGCCATCAATCACGTGCATCACGGCGGCAACTCCTCTGGTGTTGTGGACGGCGCTGCGGCAGTCCTTGTTGCATCACCCGAATACGCAAAGGCTCATGGATTAAAGCCACGTGCTCGAATCACCATGACCGCAGTAGCGGGCACCGAGCCGGTCATCATGCTGACCGCACCCGGACCAGCCGCACAACGCGTGTTGCAAAAGGCCGGCATGACATTCAATGACATTGACCTTCTTGAAGTCAACGAGGCGTTTGCTGCTGTTGTGTTGAAGTTCTTCAAAGACACAGGTGTTGACCCCAGCAAGGTGAACGTGAATGGCGGCGCCATGGCACTTGGACACCCCATTGGTGCAACTGGTGCCATGCTGATTGGCACCTTGATTGACGAACTCGAGCGTCAAGACAAGACCACGGGGCTCATCACCATGTGCACAGGCGGTGGCATGGGAACCGCCACCATCATCGAACGTATCTAAGTGACGCCGCCATAGACGGTGGCGTACAGTTGAGATATGCCAAGTCGGTTTCTTCACTCGTTCGCCAAGCCATCTTCTGACGCGTTCATCAACATTGTCCGCGGCGACATGGCACGACTGTGGGACGACAAGGGCAACGCATACATCGACGCCATCGGCAGCCTGTGGTACTGCCAAATTGGCCACGGTCGCACCGAGATGGCCGAAGCAATTGCTGCTCAAGTGAGCACATTGGAGACCTACTCCACATTCGACCCATTCACGAACCCGTTAGCGGAATCAGTCGCCGACAAAATCGCATCGTTGTCTCCGCTGCCCAATTCTCGAGTGTTCTTGTGTGGCAGCGGTTCTGAATCCATTGACACTGCCATGAAGTTGGCACGCACTGCACAAATTCAGTCGGGTCATCCAGAACGCAGCGTCATCATCACACGCGACCGCGGATATCACGGCACCAACTACGGCGGCACCAGCGCCCAAGGTCTTCCACTCAACAAAGTTGGCTACGGACAACTGTTGGAGGGCGTCATTCAAGTTGATGCAGACGACATTGAAGCAATGGCTCGCGCGGTCAATGAGAACAAAGGCAAACTCGCCGCCATCATTGCCGAACCAGTCCAAGGTGCAGGCGGTGTGTGGCCGTCAACGACTGATTACTTGAGCCAACTGCGACGCCTATGTGATGACAATGGCGCGTACCTCATCTTCGACGAAGTCATCACTGGTTTTGGTCGACTCGGTACATGGTTTGGTGCGCAGTACTACGGCGTGATTCCAGACATGATCACATTCGCGAAGGGTGTCACCAGCGGTTATCAACCACTCGGCGGCGTCATCACCGGCGACGCAGTCAATAGTGCTCTCGTCAGTGACCCAACATTTTTCCTCCGTACGGGATACACATACTCAGGTCATGCCACTGTGTGTGCTGCTGCGTTGAAAAATCTCGAGATTATGGAACGCGAGAATCTTCTTCAACGTGCAACACATGTTGGAGCCCTCATTGAAAATGGCTTGAAGGCGCTCACTGCCGACGGGACGCTCACTGGGTACCGCGGCGCAGGCGCCATTTGGGCTGGAAAACTTCCCGATGGAATGGACGCAACCGTCGTGCGCGACAAGATGATTTCGCGCGGCGTCATCGCCAGAGCAATTCCGGGAGTCATTGCATTCTGTCCACCACTTGTCATCACAGACGAAGAAGTTTCCACCATTCTCGACGTGTTTGCGTCGGTGGTCCTTGCGGGCTAACTACCGCAAACGAGTAATGAGACTGCTGGTGTCTTTGCGAGCACTACCAGTCTCTTTCAAGTCTTGATAAAACCCGAGAACAGTTTCAGTCACTGGAATCTGTGAACCATTACGTGCGGCTTCTTCCACCACGTAGGCCAGATCCTTCACCATCCATTCCACTGCGAAACCGAAATCAAACTCGCCATTCACCATTGTGTGTCCGCGGTTTTCCATCTGCCAGCTTTGGGCGGCACCTTTGGAAATCACGTCGAGAACTGCATGCGCATCGAGACCGGCGTTCTCTGCAAAAGCGAGACCTTCAGACAATGCCTGCACTAATCCAGCGATACAGATTTGATTCACCATCTTTGTGAGTTGGCCCGCACCAATGCCACCAAGACGGACACACGACCGTGAATACGCGGCAATGATTCCTTCGACCGCTTCAAACTCACTTGGCGATACCGAGCCGCACATCACCGTGAGAGCACCGTTTTGTGCACCAGCTTGACCGCCAGAGACCGGAGCGTCAATGAAGACAACTCCATACGCTGCACAACTCTCATACATGTCGCGAGCCAACACTGCAGATGTTGTGGTGTGATCAACAACAATCAAACCGTCGTGCGCACCATCGAGAATTCCGTTCTCACCCAACATGACTTGGCGTACATCGTCGTCATTACCGACGCAGAGAAACACCACATCGCTGTCGGCAGCAACTTCAGCGGGTGTGGGAAGTGCTTGGTGTCCGTGTGTTGCCACCCATTCCAACGCCTTTGCTGGTGTGCGGTTGTACACGGAAACAGAATGTCCAGCAGCCGCTAGATGTCCTGCCATGGGAAAACCCATGACACCCAAACCACAAAAGCCAACGCGGGCCATGGGACTACAGATCGTCGTCGAGGTCAGCATCGTCGGTCTCGACGGGCTTCTTCTCGGCTTCTACTTTTTTCTTTGCAACCTTGGCTGGCTTCAAGACACCTTTTTCAAGTGCCTGATTCAAGAATTCTTCAGCTTCTTCCTTGGTGCACTTACGTGCAGGCTGGATTTCAGAAATGAGGTTGGTGCGAGCGCGCTCGTACATGGTGCGCTCTGCGGCAGACAACGATGCGTCGCGATTACGCGCGGCAAGGTTACGAACAACTTCAGCCACCTGGTAGACGTCGCCACTCTTCAGCTTTTCCTGGTGGTTCTTGAATCGACGTGACCAGTTCGATGGAACGCGCGGGTCGGCCTTTGACAACACGGCCACCAAGTCTTCAAGTTCATCTGGGGACACTGGAGGGCGAACACCGACTTCATCCAACTTGGCCAACGGAACGCGAAGGGTCATCTCATTGATGATGGTTTCGAGGATGAGGTATTCCTCTTTCTTCCCCGTGCCGAAGAAGTCCTGCTTCTTCGTGCCCTTTACCTTGCAGGCACCATGCTGGGGGTAGATGACGATGTCATCTTTCTTAAAATCCACCCCGTAATTGTAAGGGTTGGGAGGGTCAATCCCACGATTTGTGCCTTGGCGCCCCCGGCATGATTCGAACATGCGACCTGCGGATTAGAAGTCCGATGCTCTATCCAACTGAGCTACGGAGGCAATAAACCCACTCTACCGAGGAGATTTCAGCAGCAGTGAGCGAAGAAACGACAACGCGGTAATGACGCTGAACTGACGCATTTGGTCTCGTTGCCCAGGAAGAACGCTGGTGACCGAATGCTCTGATCCGTCTTCCAAGACAACGCCGACACATAACGTTCCAACGGGGCGGCCGTCTTGTTCGTCTGGACCCGCAACTCCGGTGACTGCAAGTGCGACGTCACTGTTGAGAACACGACGCACGCCGCGCGCCATTTCACGTGCCACTTCTTCGGACACCACCGGACCTGGCGTGACTCCCAAAACATCGAATTTCACATCGCTGGCGTAACTCACAACTCCGCCGCGAAACACAGACGATGACCCCGCAACATTTGTGATGCGTCCACCAATCAAGCCACCCGTTACCGACTCCGCAACAGAGAGTGTTGAACCGCGTTGACGCAACAGCTCCAGCACGACTGATTCCATAGTGTCGGTATCCACACCAAAGACAACGTCGTCAACAACGCCCCGAACACGCTTCTCCCACGTGGACAACAGTGTCTCTGCCGATGCGAGGTCATCTGCTTTTGCAGTGAGTCGCACTTTGATGCCTTCCCAACCACTTGCAAGAAATGCAAGGGTTGGATTGCCGATTGTGTCCAACTCTGCAATCACAGGGTCGAGTCGCTCGTTGAGTGCTGATTCGGCTTCGCCCCATGTGCGTAACACGCGACTCACGATGACAGACTGCTCGCCACTTCGCTTCAAGAGGTCTGGCAGAACCGCGCGAGACAACATGTCGTGCATCTCATGCGGAACACCTGGGACTGCGTAAATGACTTTGTCGCCAACGGGACACATCAAACCTGGCGCTGTGCCGCGAGTTTGTGGAATCACCGTTGCACCCAGGGGAACCAATGCTTGACGAAGATTGTTAGCGGTCATCTTGCGTTGACGCCTTGCAAACATCTCTTCAATCACTGCAGCTACTTCTGCGTTGTGTTGCAGCTCAACGCCCATCACAGAAGCGATGGCTTCGCGGGTGAGGTCGTCGTGTGTTGGCCCTAAGCCTCCGCACACGATGATTGCCTCTGAATCTTTCAGTGCCAGCTGAAACGCCTCGACGATCCGTTCGAGGTTGTCCCCCACTTTCAATTGCAAGTGCGATGCGATGCCGGCTGCTGCAAGCTGTTCACCGATGTAAGAAGAGTTGGTGTCGACAATTTGTCCCAACAACAATTCGGTGCCAACGGCAACAACATTGCATCTCATACCGATTCCAGCTCTGAGTTGTTTTCAGCAGTACGAACAAACACTGCAAACGCAAGCAAGACTCCACACAACAACAGCGCAAAGACTGACAACAAGTGATATCCAACGGCTCGTCGAATGAACCCAGAAGACAAGCCAGCCATTCCGCCGCAGAAACTCATCATCAAGTCAGCCGAGCCCTGCACGGTGACTCGCTTCTCTGCAGGAACAGACTCAATCAACATTGATGAACCGCCAATGAGGCCAAAGTTCCAGCCAATACCCAATAGCCACAGCGCAGGAAAGAGAATTGGCCACGACTCCCCGCTGAGCGCAGACATGACACCCGATACCACCAGCAGTGCGGCACCAAGGATGACTGCTGGAATTGTTCCTTTACGGTCTGCATATTTTCCAACGAACGGACTAAACGCATACATGCCCGCAATGTGAAGCGACACAACGTATTGGCTAATGCTTTCGTGTCCATGAAGTTTCATGTGCACTGGCGTCATTGTCATGACTGCCACCATGGCTGCTTGTGAAATCACCATGCTGGACAATGCAAGTCGACCCCGAGCAGTGGAGAAAATCACCTGTAGCGCTTCAGAGATACTGGGCAACTTCGCATCGGACTTAGTGCGCAAACCGCCTGCCACCACCAACGGATCTGGACGCAATTGCAATGAGATATTGCAGAACGCCAGGAACAACACCGACGCCGACAACAACCACGGACCGGTGTATTTGTGGAAACTGAACCACTCTTGTCCCGCGGCTTCTGCTGGCCCAATCAACAGCGGCGCAAAGACAGCACCGAACGTTGACGCGAACACGATGCGAGACATTGCTTGGCCACGCTCTTCAGGTAACGCCAAGTCTGTGGCGGTATAGCGAGCCAACAAATTGGATGCTTGCCCGTTTCCAAACATGAACAAACCAATGAGAAACAGCACAAGGTTGAAACGCTCAGCGCCAACGGCTGCCAGCAACGCACCAACGGTGGCAAGCGCATAGCCATTTCTCAATCCAGGTCGACGACCTTTGCGAATCATGTAACGCGACAACACCTGTGACATCACCGCAGTTCCCACAGTGGTGGTGGCCGTTGCTAATCCGCCCCACGGAGTCTTGCTTCCAAGAATTTCTTGGATAACGAATGCACCGACGGTGACCGATGATGCAAGAGCTGCAGAACCGACAATCTGACCAAGCGTGAGAGTACGTAACGTGCGTCGCTGAATCTCAGCTATTTCTTCAGCGGAATATGTTTGCGTCATTAACGATTAACAGTAGCCCGCCACGCATATTGCGCTGCGCTGAGAAGCGTAAGAGCCACAGCAATCCACAGGCACACAACAAATGTCCATGTTGCATCGTTGATTGTTGCTGGCGCCAATGCGAAACCCACCGCCAATTGCTGACTAAAGGTCTTCACTTTCGCCAACTTGCTCGCGGGCATCGAGACGCCTTTAGAGCCAACAAACACTCGATACAAACTGATGATGATTTCTCGTGCCGCAATGATGATGACCGGAAGCAGCCAAAACACACCGCGGCTCACCAGCGTGAACATTGCACCAAGCACAAGGATCTTGTCGGCCAACGGGTCGAGGAATGCGCCACTTCGGGTGATGCCATGTTTACGCGCGAGATAACCGTCAAACCCATCGCTTCCGCACAACACCACCCACACAGCCAATGCCACCCATGAACCAACGCGCTCGTCGGGAATCATTGCGAAGAGAAATGGTGAGGCCAACACACGGCCCACCGTGACCATGTTGGCCCAGGTGACAATCGCGGTCTCGTCAACGGCCACTGTTGTTCTCCGCAGGCACTGCAATGAGATCAGGCCCAAACACTTGCTCCACAACCACCGAATGGAAACGACCCACTTCAAGCGACTCTGGTACTTGCACCACACCGTCAATCTCGGGTGCTTCCCTGAATGATCGAGCGATTCCTGGTTCGTCCACCAACACAGTAATGGTTTCTCCCAACAAGGCATCACGACGTTCTGCGGTGATGGCGTCTTGAATTTCTCGAAGTTCAGCGATGCGCTCATTCATCAGCGATTCGTCAACATGATTCGGAAGATTCAGAGCGTGAGTTCCCTCTTCGGGGCTGAATGTGAAGAAGCCGCACCAATCAAGCTGTGCCTCGCGAACGAAATCCAACAACTGGTCGTGGTCTTCTTCTGTTTCACCGGGATATCCAACAATGAAATTGCTGCGGAAGGTGGCGTCGGGCGCCAGAGAACGAATCCGCTGAATGCGCTCGAGGAATCGATCTTTGTCACCCCATCTGCGCATACGGCGCAAATGTTCCTTGCTGACGTGTTGAAGTGACAAGTCAAAGTACGGAACACCGGTTGCAAGGATGGCGTCAATTAACTCGTCAGATAGGTCGCTTGGGTAGAGATACAACAGACGTACCCAGTCCGCCATCGATGACACATCGCGAACCAATTGAACGATTGAGCCCGCACCCAATTCATCGGGGCGATCTTTGCCGTAACTCGCCAAGTCTTGAGCAACAAGAACGACTTCGCGAACATCTACTTGCTTCACTTCGTTGAGAATGGATTCAACATCGCGACTGCGTTGCGGACCACGGAACGATGGAATTGCACAAAATCCGCAGTTACGGTCGCACCCTTCTGCAATCTTGATGTACGCCCACGGAGCCGCCGACTTTGGTCGCGGCAAATTCAACAGATCAAATGTGGGCAGTGCACCAGTGACGGCAAGCGGTTTCTTTCCCAACTGAATGGGAACTCCGAATCCTGCAACTTGGTCCGCCTCTGGAAGTGCTTCTGCTAACTCATCGCCGTAACGCTCGGCCATACAACCCGTAACAACAAGTCGCGACGATCGCTTGCGTTGATCGTCGAGTGCAAGCAACGTGTCGATACTCTCTTTGCGTGCATCTTCGATGAAGGCACAGGTGTTAACAACAACAACGTCTGCCTTTGACGGGTCATCGGTGGGTGTGAGACCGTCGGCCAGCAATGTGCCAACAATCTTCTCGGAGTCCACCTGATTCTTGGGGCATCCCAATGTCTCGATATAAAAGCGCTGCCCCATCAGAGACGAGCCTACTGCCAGTGAAGTTTCAGCCCCTTGTATGGCCACTTCATGGCCAAAAGACGTCCCGTGCTGGATGCGGTGATGTACGCAGTGCCGAAATCCTCACCACCGAAACAGATATTGGTGGTGATGCGGTCATCCACTTCAATGAAGTCGCGCACGTTGCCGTCCGGAGAGATGACAGTGATGCCGCCATTCACCAATGTGGCGACACAAATGTTTCCATCACCATCTACTGCTAGTGAATCAAACAATTGGTAGCCCGGAAGTCCGCACAACATGGTGGGTACTTCCACTCCTATTGCCGCCACCTTGCCAGGGCTTGTGACTTCGCGTTGATACACACGGCCAGTGTGCGTTTCCGCCCAATAGACACGGCGTCCGTCTGGCGACAATCCGATTCCGTTTGGTGAATCAACCGGGAAGACAACTTCCTCAATGAATGAGCCATCGGCCTTGGCGTAATAGATACCGGTTCTGTCTGCAATGCGATGGTGACGAATTCCGTGATCTGTAAACCAGAAACCACCGTGTTCGTCAAACACCAAGTCGTTTGGTGCACGCAATGGAACATCTCCACAATGCGTGTAGAGGTCGACTACTTCTCCGGTGTTGATATCAACACGTTGAATGCGTCCACCGATGTACTTGTCTGGATCAAACTCGCCGGGATACACCAACCCACCCATTTCGGCAGGTGTAAACGCACCACCGTTATTGCACAAGTAGAGATAGCCACCAGGACCAACTGCAAGGCCGTTTGGTAATCCATTGATGGTTGCAACTGTTGACTTGGTTCCGTCTGGCTGCACTCGAGTCAGCTTCGAGCCGAACATCTCCGTGACGATGATGGAGCCGTCTGGCATTGCCACGGGCCCTTCAGGAAAGAACAATCCGTCACAGACTTGCGTTAA
>Ga0172373_10003124_pt1 | contig 24574 bp, 29 predicted proteins | sample Lak10m_2_FD_114546 | JGI IMG/M metagenome (GOLD analysis project Ga0172373, IMG submission 114546) | Freshwater microbial communities from Kabuno Bay, South-Kivu, Congo - kab_092012_10m | ecosystem: Environmental > Aquatic > Freshwater > Lake | place: Democratic Republic of the Congo...
GGAAACCATGAGACGAGACGTATTCCAAGCCATCGCAGACCCAAACCGCAGAGCAATGCTGGCTTTACTCGCAAGACAGCGGATGACATTGAACGGCGTTGCCGAGAACTTTCGCATCAGCCGCCCCGCTGTTTCGCGCCATATCAAGATATTGAAAGAGTGTGGGTTGGTGGTCGTCATTCCGCAGGGGCGGGAGCGATTCGTCGAAGCGCGTTTTGATAAGCTGGGTGAAGTAAGTGATTGGCTTGAAAAGTATCGCCAATTGTGGGAACAAAGATTTAACCGTCTGGATGAAATTTTATTGGAAATGCAAAAAAAGGAGAAATGATATGCCCTCGAATAATAAAGTAACGGTAACCGCCGAACCAGGCAAGCAGGAACTTTTCATCACTCGTGAATTCGATGCGCCGCGCGAACTGGTATTCAAGGCGCATATCGATCCGAAGCTATATGTTCAATGGCTGGGTCCGCATGGGTATGAAATGATCCTCGAAACCTTTGAGCCTGTCAGCGGCGGCAAATATCGTTATGTCCATAAAGATAAGGAAGGAAATGAATATGGTTTTCATGGCACATTTCATGCCATGTCTCCTGAAAGCATGATCCAAACTTTTGAATTCGAAGGATACCCGGGACATGTTTCTCTTGATTGCATGGTTCTTGAAGAGTTACCCGGGAACAGGACGAAGGCTACGATCCATTCTGTCTTTCAATCTGTTGCCGATCGAGATGGCATGATCCAAAACGGAATGGAAAAAGGCGTCACTGAAGGGTACGAGCGGCTGGATGATATTTTGAAATCTTTTTAGGAGGCGGTATGAGCCATGGATATATTTTCTTTGAAATTCATGCTGATGATGTGGATCGTGCGGTTGGATTTTATGGATCGATCTTTGATTGGAAGTTTGAGAAGCAGCCATACGCTCCCGTTGAGTATTATGATATTGAGACGGGCGGTGCGCGCGGCGGCCTGCTCAAACGCCCCGCGCAGACTCCTCCGCCTCAGCATGGGGCGAACGCATTCGTCTGCTCCGTGGAAGTTGAGAATTTTGATGTTATCGCCGCCAAGATCATGAAAAGCGGCGGGCAGGTCGCGTTGGAAAAATTTCCCGTCCCCGGCAGGTGCTGGCAGGGATACTTCATCGATACGGAAGGCAACACCTTTGGGATTTTTGAAGTGGATGAAAAAGCCGGTTAGAAAGAGGCGGCGGTTATGAACCAATATCTTGTCTTGTTGCGCGGAATCAATGTGGGTGGAAAGAACATCATCAAAATGGCGGATCTGAAGTCTGGTTTTGAGGCGATGGGCTTTTCGAATGTGATGACTTACATTCAAAGTGGAAATGTGCTTGTTCAATCCGGTGAAAAGGACAAGGCTGTGCTGACATCGAAAATCGAAAAGGGACTTTCCAAACAATTTAATTTTGAAGCGCGGGTCGTTACCGTTTCACATAAGGAGCTTTCCAACATCGTCCGTGATGCGCCAGACGGGTTCGGTAAAGACGAAAAGAAGTTCAGATACGATGTCATCTTTTTAAAGGAGCCGTTGACTTCAAAGGAAGCGATGAAAAGTGTAAGCCTGAGAGAAGGTGTTGACACGGCGCATTCAGGCAGGCAGGTACTTTATTTCTCGCGCTTAACCAGTCGGGCTTCGCAGAGCCGCCTGACGAGAATCATTGGGCTGCCTGTTTATCAAAATATGACCATCCGAAACTGGAATACAACCACAAAGCTTTTAGATCTATTCTCAAGAATGTCATCCTGAGCGGAGCGAAGGATCTCTACTTTCGAAATATGAGACTCTTTGGTCGCCACGAACGCTCCCTCAGAGTGACATGGAATTACTGAAAGGACAAAATGGCTAAGACAAATTTTCAATCGATCGATGAATACATTGCGGCGTGTCCGCCAGACTCGCAAGATTATTTGCGACAGATACGAAAACTGATTCGCACATTGGTGCCAGACGCGAATGAAAAGATCAGTTATCAGATGGCAGCGTTTGAACGGAACGGCAGGAACTTGATCCATTTTGCGGGGTGGAGAAAGCATGTGTCGTTGTACCCTGTTCCGGCGGGGAGTGAGGCGTTCGAGCGTCAGATTGCTAAATATGCAGGCGGCAAGGGTACATTGAAATTTCCGCTCGATGAGCCGCTTCCGATCAAGCTGATTGAAAGAGTCGTTAAGCTGCATTTACAGGTAAATAAGAAGAAGGAAAAAGGAGAAGCAAAATGAAAAAAGTAACCCCGTTCTTATGGTTTGATACACAGGCAGAAGAGGCGATGAACTTTTACTGTTCGGTCTTCAAGAATGCCAAAGCCGGCGAAGTCTCGCGCGGGCCGGATGGCAAAGCCTTCACGGTAAACTTTCAGTTGGAAGGACAAGACTTTATCGCCTTGAATGCCGGTCCAATGTTCAAGTTCAATGAATCCATTTCGATGTATGTTAATTGTGAAGACCAAACTGAGGTGGATTATTTTTGGGATAGGTTATCCGCTGTGCCTGAATCTGAGCAATGCGGTTGGTGCAAGGATAAGTATGGTTTGTCCTGGCAGATCATACCGAAGCAGTTGGGTGAGTTGTTGGGCGACCCTGACCCTGAAAAGTCACAGCGGGTGATGCAGGCGATGCTCCAGATGAAGAAGATCACTGTGGCTGATCTGCAAAAGGCGCATGACGGAAAGTAGCTCATGAGAAAGATTGTAGTGCTTGAACATATTTCCCTGGATGGCGTCATTCAAGCCCCAGGCGGACCAGAAGAAGATACCAGCGGCGGCTTCACGCATGGCGGGTGGATAGCGCAATATTCTGATTCGACTCTTGGAACGGCGCTGAGGAAGCAAATGAACAGCACGTTCGATCTGTTGTTGGGGCGAAAGACTTTTGATATTTGGGCGCCGTACTGGCCGAAGCATGCAGACATATGGCCGGGCGTCAACACGGCGACCAAATACGTTGCTTCGAATACGATGACCTCCAGCGAATGGCAGCCATCCGTTTTTTTAAGCGGAGATATTGCAGATAAGATCGCCAAAATCAAGCAGCAGGAAGGTCCGGATTTACATGTGTGGGGGAGCGGCAATCTTCTTCAGACGCTTATCAAGCATGATCTGGTTGACACGTTCTGGTTGATGATGTATCCGATAACGCTGGGATCTGGAAAGCGATTGTTTGCCGATGGTACGATTCCCGCGTCGTTCAAGGTGACGGAAAGTATAGTCGCTCCAAGTGGTGTCATTGTTGTGAATTACGAGCGTGCAGGCGCAATCGCATCTGGAAGTTGATCGGCAACGCTATGGATCTTTTTGAACTTTCCTGCGTTCATCGTCCCAAAGTTTGGCAAACCGTTCAAAAGCATCAGCGATGATTTCCAATTCGCTTTCAGAATAACTTGAGACCAATTCGTCTTGTGCCATTCGCGCTGATGTGAACCATGACGCAGCTTTTTCAGCGCTTGATTGCGCGGGAGTGATCAAAACCCCGCGGCGGTCATTGGGATTGGGTTTGCGTTCAATTAAGCCAGCTTTTTCGAGTCGGTCGAGCATGGCGGTTGTTGCACCCGAAGTGAGGCCTGTAAATTTGGCAAGCTCAGACGGTGCAGCGACGCCTTTTTGAAAGAGAAGCCTGAGACATTCCATGTCGGTTACATTGAGGCCTGCCCATTCGCTCATGGCGTTTCGGAACAACGTCAGATTAACGCCATAATCCCTAACAGCCATTAGGGTTCGTTTTTTCAAATCCAGCTTTGTTGGTTTCGTCATAGAAATATACCCTTGACATTGCCTTTATTTTGAAGTATCTTTATTATAAAGATAAATTGATTTCTGTGCAAGTGTCAAAACTACCCAAGCCAAGGAGATTTTATGAGCCCAAAGACAGATACGAAAAAATCCACCAAGACTTCTAGTGAAGGATTTACAGCCGAAGAAAAAGCCGCGATGAAAGCCCGTGCCCAGGAGATGAAGGCGGAAGCACGCGCAGGCAAGGACAGAGCGGAAGGCGAAAAAGCCATCCTTGCGGCGATTAATGGAATGAAAGACCCTTCCGATCGTTCGATGGGGAAGCGCATTCATGAGATCGTCACCAATGCTGCACCGGAGCTCATGCCAAAAACCTGGTATGGAATGCCCGCCTATGCCAATGCAGACGGTAAGGTCATTTGTTTCTTTCAGGCGGCGAGCAAGTTTGGGGTGCGGTATGCAACCTTCGGCTTTCAGCCTGATGCGATGCTTGATGATGGCAATATGTGGGCAGCCTCATTTGCATTGATCAAGTTGACATCCGCTGAAGAGGCGAAGATCATTGCACTTGTAAAGAAAGCTGTGAATTGAAGTTTTGGTACACAGAGTAAAGGATAGAGCCCTAAATGGCCGATTACACTCCCTCGCAAAGCATTGATCATTTGATCGAGGATCTGAATGATTGGCGCGGAAAACGCCTCGCACGCCTCCGAAAATTGATCCTGGAAGCCGCGCCGGAACTGACGGAAGATTGGAAGTGGGAAACTCCCGTTTGGGCTTTCAAGGGAAATGTTGTGGCGTGCGGGGTTTTCAAAGATCACATCAAGGTCAACTTTTTCAAAGGCGCTTCTCTGCCGGACCCCAAACGAATGTTCAATGCCGGGCTTGATGCCAAAGCCACACGCGCCATTGATATCTTTGAAGGTGATATTGTCAATGAATTGAATCTGAAAGAACTTATCCGCGCGGCGGCGGCGTTGAATACTTCCGGTAGTAAGAAAAAATAAATGATGGAGAAAATTTAATGACATATCAAGCCTATCTCGATACCATCAAAGCCAAAACGGGCAAGACGCCCGCTGACTTTCGCAAGCTCGCCGCTAAAAAGGGACTGACCAAATATCCTGAACTTATGACCTGGCTCAAAACAGAGTTCGATCTGGGACATGGCCACGCCAATGTGATCGCGCATGAGATCGTGAATGCGGATGCGCCCAAAGTTACGAAGGATGAAGCGATCTCCAAATTGTTTGCGGGCAAAAAAGAGAAGTGGCGAAAGCCGTATGATGCCCTTGCAGAGAAAATCGCCAAATTTGGAGTTGACGTAACTGTGGCCTCGACAAGTACGTACATCAGCTTGCTGCGCAATGGAAAAAAATTTGGCATTGTGATGCCTTCTTCCGCAGAGCGTTTGGATATTGGCATCAAATTCAAAGGCGTTGCACCAACTGCAAGACTCGAAGCCGCTGGAACATGGCATAACATGGTCACTCATCGTGTGCGTATCACCGACCCAAAACAAATCGATAAAGAACTGCTTGCCTGGCTAAAGCAAGCGTATGAATTAGCCTAAAAGGTGAAACAGTGGAACGAGTTATTTCTGATCTTCCCAAAATAGCAGCTCCCGCCCAACGAGCTTTGCAAAGCGCTAGAATCAACACACTCAAACAATTGACGCAGGTGAGCGAAGCGGAGCTTCTTCAATTGCATGGCATGGGGAGAAATGCGCTTGGAAAACTGCGCGAGGCGCTCCAGGCTGAAGGTTTATCGTTCCGTGAAGCAAAAAAAGATGCAGGCATGGATAAGACCATCCGCACCCATTTGGAAAATATCTTTGCAGACGACGGGCAGGTGCAATTCAAAGCCTATGATTATTTGATGAAAGTCACCGAACAACCCGTGGACTGGGCTTATGAAGCGTGGGATGAACTCGTGAGCGGGCTGACGCATAAAGATAATCATGTCCGCGCGATCTGTGGCCAGTTATTGGGCAACCTCGGCAAGAGCGACCCTAAAGGCAGGATGAAAAAAGATTTTAATAAATTACTGGCAGTAACAAAAGACGAACGCTTTGTCACTGCCAGACATACTATGCAAAATATTTGGAAGGTGGGACTCGGCGGCAAGAACGCCCAAGTCCTTGTGGTGAAGGGACTTGAAAAACGCTACAAGGAATGTATCACCGAAAAGAACGGCAGGTTGATCCGCTACGATATACTGGTTGCCCTTTATAACCTGTATGGCGCGACAACCTCCAGTGAGATCAAAGAGAAGGCTTTGGAATTGATCGAATTGGAACGAGACTTGAAAAATAAAAAGAAATATTTGACTGTATGGAATAAGGCGTAATTCCCAAGGAGAACCCATGAGAAAAATTATTGTTCACGAATTCATTACGTTGGATGGAGTGATCCAGGCGCCGGGCAGCCCGACCGAGGATACCGATGGCGGTTTTACCCACGGCGGCTGGACGATTCCGTACTGGCACGATGCGATCGGCGCCCATTTCGGTCAGATCTTTGCTGACGCCGATACCCTGCTGCTCGGGCGGAAGACATGGAAGACTCATGGGGATGCCTTCGAGCCTAACCCTGCGGAAGACCCATTTAATGGTTTCAAGAAATATGTTGTTTCCTCCACGTTGAAATCAGCGGAGGGCTGGCGAGATTCAACCCTCATCAGCGCGGACGTGATCGGGGAAGTCCGCAAACTGAAGAACCAACCCGGCAAGAATATTATTTTGGATGGAAGCAGTGTTCTGGTCCATGAGTTGATCAGAAACGATCTGGTGGATGAGCTTTCGCTGCATGTGTATCCGCTCGTGCTTGGAAACGGCAAGCGCTTGTTCCCGGCAGGCAAACACGTTAGTTTGAAGTTGATCGAATCGTCTGCGCTTCCAACGGGTGTTGTGTATCAGCGTTATCAGCTTGCATGACGGGCCAAACGCCCTGAGATAGGAATCCTGTATGAAAATCCATCTTGTAGACGGCACATACGAACTTTTTCGCGCTCACTTCGGCGCGCCGCCGAAAAAATCCTCCAGCGGACAGGAAGTTGGCGCAACGCTTGGTCTCTTGCGGAGCATGATGCTGTTGTTGTCTGACCCCGAAGTGACACATGTGGCAGTGGCTTTTGATCATGTGATCGAGTCGTTTCGGAACAAGATGTATGCAGGCTATAAATCCAGCGCAGGGGTTGACCCTGTTATCTTGAATCAATTTCCGCTGGCCGAGGCGGCGGTCAAAGCTCTGGGATTGGTGACCTGGCCCATGGTCAAGTTTGAAGCGGATGATGCGATTGCTGCGGCAGTGGCGAAGTTCAAAAAGATCAAGTCCGTGGAGCAAATTGTCATCTGTTCGGTGGATAAGGATCTGACGCAAATGGTGGAGCGTGACAAAGTCGTTTGCTGGGACCGCCGCCGCGAAATTATTTTGGATGAAAAAGGTGTGATCGAAAAATTTGGCGTCAGCCCTGAATCCATTCCTGATTTTCTTGCCTTGGTAGGTGACTCTGCCGATGGCTACCCTGGCATTCAAGGATGGGGCGAGAAATCAACTTCAACGGTGCTGGCGAAATACAAACATATTGAATCGATCCCGAATGATCCAAGCAAGCTTGGCTTGGGTCTTGGGCGCGCCACAACATTGTTAGAGAATCTAAAAAACAATTACACAGATGCTTTGTTGTTCAGGGAATTATCCACCCTGCGGACGGATGTGCCGATCAAAGAAAGTCTTGCTGACTTGAAGTGGCAGGGAGCAACTTCCAGGTTGAAGAAGGTGTGTCTGGAACTGGGTGATACCCGCATCCCAGAGCGGGTGACGAAATGGAAATAGACGGACTCTATGCCGACCATTGATATTGATACCGCCAGACGTTTTATTCTCGGAAAGCAAGGTTTATGGCCTGGTCGTCGCTGGCGCGGATTGAAAGATACCGAACATGCCATGCATGCCATGGAATATCTACAGCTTGACCCGTTGCAGATGATCGCACGCAGTCAGGATATTTCTTTATATAGCCGTGTGTTGGGATATACACCGGAATTATGGGAAAATGCGGCATACAAGCAGCACAAGTTCTTTGATTGGGGTGGGTGGCTGGCGGCACGTCCCATGGATGAATTGCCGTATTGGCGTGTGGTCATGCACCGCGAAAGAGATGGCGGGTTTGGCGACTCTCGCATCCGCCAAATGGCAAAAGAACACGCGAAGGCCATTGTTGAAGTGCGGGCTATTTTGAAGGATCGCGGAACGGTAGGGAATCGTGACTTTGAAACGGCAGATCGTAAAAAGACTCAAAGTTACCGCGGACGAAAAGACAGCGCCCTGGCTTTGTATTATTTGTGGCGTGTTGGGGAAGTAATGACGCATCATCGTGAACGCTTTGAGCGGGTCTATGCACTGACGGAGAATGTTGCGCCCGAAGCATTGATTCACGAAAAGACCCAGGAAGAAACAGACCGTTTTCTCGTTAGGAAAGAGATCAGTTTTGGCGGCATCACGCGCATTCAGCGCACGGGAGATTCGTATGGACGCGGCGAACCCGACCGGGCTGCGAAAAAATTTCTTGAGAAGATGCTGGCGGATGGCGAGATCATTGAATTAAAGGTGGAGGGATGGAAGTCGCTCCAATATGCGTTGGGGAAGGATGCCAAACTCTTATCAGACTTGGGTGCTGGGCGCATCCCCAAGGCGTGGAAAGTTTTGGACACAACTACAACGGAAGAAGCTGTTTTTCTCGCGCCGTTGGATCACGTCAGCGCGCGCGGGCGAGCCAAAGAGTTGTTTGGCTTCGATTACGTGTGGGAAGTGTATAAGCCGCAACACCTGCGCAAGTTCGGCTATTATGTTCTGCCCGTCTTATGGGGCGACCGTCTCGTCGCCCGTTTCGACAGCAAATTGGATCGAACGACGAACACGTTTATCATTCTGGGCTTTTGGCTGGAAGATACATCCCTTGGGAAAAATCAGGCATTTGCCGAAGCGCTGGCTCGCGGATTTGCCCGTTTTGTCAACTTCCTCGGCGCGGAGAAGATGGATGCGAAAGCGATCTCGCAGCCGCTGTTGCGCCGAGCGGTAACATCATACGCTTTAACTTTGTAGCGCCTGATCCAGGTCCCAAAGAAGATCTTCGATATCTTCAATGCCGATACTCAGGCGGATGAAATCAGGGCTGACGCCTGCGGCGATCTGTTCTTCCTCGGAAAGTTGGGAGTGGGTTGTGCTGGCGGGATGAATGGCGAGGGATTTTACATCGCCAAGGTTTGCCACATGGCTGAATAATTTCAGGTTGTCAATAAAGCGCGCGCCTGCTTCCCGTCCGCCTTTCACGCCGAAGCCCAACACTGCGCCTGCGCCTTTTGGTAAATACTTTTTTGCTTTTTCATGGTCTGGGTGACTGGGCAAACCAGAATACGTAACCCATTTGACGCTTTCATGTCCCTCTAAAAATTCAGCGACGCGCTGCGCGTTGGCTACGTGCCGATCCATGCGCAAGGACAGGGTATCCAGCCCGAGCAGGAATTGCCATGATGCGATGGGTTGTTGACACATACCGAAGTCTCGCAGGATGCCTGCGCGCGCTTTGGAAATAAATGCCAACGGACCAAAATCGTCAGCGTAGATAACATCGTGATAAGCGGGGTCAGGCTCGGTGAAGTTCTTGAAGCGCCCGCTCTTTGTCCAATTGAATTTGCCTTTATCTACGATCACACCGCCGATGGTGGTGCCATGTCCCCCGATGAATTTTGTTGTGGAGTGAGTCACAATGTCCGCGCCCCATTCGAAGGGACGACACAAGTAGGGCGTGGCAAAGGTGTTGTCGATCATCAATGGGATGCCAAATTCCTGGGCGATCTTTGCCACTTCTTCGAACGGAAACACATTCACCAGCGGGTTGCTGATGGTTTCGCCGTAAATGATTTTTGTGTTGGGTTGAATTGCGCGGCGAAAATTCTCAGGGTCGCTTGGGTCTACGAGGGTAACGTCAATTCCAAGCCGTGGGAACGTATATTTGAATTGAGTCACCGTCCCGCCGTACAGCGTGGATGTGGAGACGATATGGTCGCCTGCATTGCAAATGGCGAGGATGGCTGTCGCTTGTGCTGCGTGCCCCGAGCTGACTTCAAGCGCCCCGACTCCGCCCTCGAGGCTGGCCATGCGTTTCTCGAAGACATTTGTCGTCGGGTTGGAGATGCGCGTGTAAATGTTGCCTTCTTCCTGCAAGGCAAAGAGGCGCGAGGCGCGTTCCGTGCTTCGCAGGTCGTATGCAGATGTTTGATAAATAGGGACCGCACGGCTTCCAGTGGCAGGGTCTGGAGTGTAGCCGTCATGTACCTGACGGGTGGTGAAACCATATTTACGGGGTATGCTCATGTATAAGATCCTTCCATAAAAACACAGGAGTCAAACTTTTCTTTATGACTCCTGCGATTCTTCCCTTATGAATTTTTCTTCTTTTGCGGAATGTCTTTCGGGTCATACGGTGTGACTTGATAAACATAATAATTCAACCAGTTTGCATAGAGCAAATTGGCATGTCCACGCCAACGGACATTGGGCGGCTGGCTGGGGTCGTTCTTTGGATAATAATTTTGCGGGACGTGGATGGGAAGTCCCTTGTTGATGTCGCGGTCGTATTCGGCTTTGAGGGTGAGTGGGTCGTACTCCGAGTGACCAGTAACAAAGATGTGGCGTCCATCTTTGGAGCCGACGATGTACACGCCCGCGTCATCTGATTCGGCGAGGAGTTGGATTTCGTCCACCTTCTCCACATCTTCGCGGCGGATCTCGGTGTGGCGGGAGTGCGGGGCGAGGAAAATGTCATCGAATCCCCGCAGCAGATTCTCGGTCGAGGAAAGGATGCGATGCTCGTAGACGCCGAACATTTTGGCGGGCAGGTCATACTTTGGGATGCCGTATTTATGATAGAGTGCGGCTTGCGCTCCCCAGCAAATATAAAAATTGGATTCGACATTCGTCTCTGCCCAATCCAGGATCTGGGTGAGTTCCTTCCAGTAATCCACTTCTTCGAATGGCAGTTGTTCCACGGGCGCACCTGTAATGATAAGACCGTCAAACTTTTCGTTCTTGATCTCATCAAATGTGACGTAGTGCTCTAGCAGATGATCGGCATCCGTGTTTTTGGATTCGTGTGTGGCGGTGTGCAGAAGCGTGATCTCCACCTGCAGCGCGGAGTTGGAAAGCAGCCGCAAAATTTGAGTTTCAGTTGCGATCTTGGTGGGCATGAGATTCAGGATCGCCACACGCAGCGGACGAATATCCTGATGCGCGGCACGATCTTCATCCATGATGAAGATGTTCTCTTTTTCAAGAGTGGTTCGGGCGGGAAGGGTGGTGGGTATCTTTACGGGCATATGAGGAAAGGATGTATTATGAAGGATGAGGGATGAAGGAAGGACGAAGGACAAAAATTCATCCTTCATCCTTCCGCCTTTATCCTTATGAATTTAGCGCCTGATCCAGATCCCACTTGATGTCTTCGAAGTCTTCGAGACCAATGCTCAAGCGGATGAAATCGGGGCTGACGCCAGCGGAGACTTGCTGTTCTTCGCTGAGTTGGCTGTGTGTGGTTGTGGCAGGGTGAATGGCGAGTGAACGCGCGTCACCGACGTTGGCGAGGTGGCTGAAGAGTTGCAGGCTTTCGATAAACTTCTTGCCAGCTTCTGCGCCGCCTTTGATTCCAAATCCAAGAATTGCGCCTGCGCCCTTGGGTAAATACTTCTTGGCACGCGCGTAATCTGGGTGGCTCTTGAGTCCAGGGTATTTGACCCAGCTGACTTTGGGGTGAGCCTCAAGATATTCGGCAACAGCTTGCGCGTTCTGCACGTGACGGTCAATGCGCAGGTTGAGAGTCTCGAGTCCGAGCAGGGTTTGCCAAGAATTGAAGGGAGATTGGCACGCGCCAAGGTCACGCAGAACTTGTACACGTGCTTTGATCGCAAACGGAGGAAGTCCCGCGGCGGCGATTGAGGAATACACGAGACCGTGATACGAAGGATCGGGCGTGTTGAAATTCTCAAACTTGCCGTTGCTCCAATCGTAATTGCCGCCGTCCACGATGATGCCGCCAATGGAAGTGCCGTTGCCTGTGATGAACTTGGTGGTCGAGTGAGTGATGACATGCGCGCCATATTCGAACGGGCGGAAAAGATACGGTGTGGCAAAGGTGTTATCTATGAACAGAATCAGTTTGTGCTTGTTCGCAATTTCAGATACTTCTTCAAACGGGAAGACGGAAATATCGGGGTTGCCGAGAGTCTCACCGTAAATAATTTTCGTATTTGGCTGAATGGCCGCTTCAAAATTCTTCGGATCGCGTGGGTCAACAAAAGTGACATTGATTCCCAACTTGGGCAGGGTGTAGGCAAACTGGTTGTATGTGCCACCATACAAACGCGATGACGAAACAATATGGTCGCCTGCGCTGCACAACGTGAAAATCGCCTGTGCCTGTGCGGCATGCCCAGAGCTTGCAGCCAGGGCGGCAACGCCGCCTTCGAGCGCGGCAATGCGCTGTTCAAGCACATCGGTGGTCGGGTTCATCAAGCGGGTGTAAATATTTCCCAACTCTTTGAGCGCGAACAAATTCGCGGCGTGTTCAGTATTCTTGAACTGATAGCTCGTTGTTTGGTACAACGGCACGGCGCGGCTGCCAGTGGTGGCATCTGGTGAATAGCCCGCATGTAACTGGCGGGTGGCGAAACCTAACTTGCGATCTTTGATTGTGGACATTTGAGTTATCTCCTCTTGCATAAAATTTTGGTTTTAATTAATTCCGCCCGTCAGAAGAGATAATTAAAAAAATTACCTCTTCTGAAAGTACAAGAAGAGGTATACGTCTACACCGTCCTCTCATCTTCCAGATATGAATGACTTACATCATCCGTATTTGCCGAATTTGGCACCTGAACTTTTCGTTTGGTTGCCGAAGCTTCAAAGGGTCGGTCCCTCAGCTTCTCTGGATAAGAGCGAATATTTAATTTCGCGGTTTATATCATAGTGACTCTGTGCTTGTCAAGTGGCAATTTATTTTTTGACCGTGGACGATAGACCGTAGACCGTGAATTAAAGTCTTTTGTCCACGGTCTACGGTCGGTTTATAGCAACCCTTCATTCACCAACAACTCAGCATTGTAAATGGACGCGCCTGCCGCGCCGCGAATCGTGTTGTGTGAAAGTACAACGAATTTAAGATCGAGGATTGGATCGCGCCTCACGCGGCCGACCACTGTCGTCATGCCTTTTCCTGTTAATCGGTCGAGTCTTGGCTGGGGACGATCCGCCTCATCCTTAACCTCGATAACTGGTTTGGGCGTCGAGGGCAAATTCCTCGCTGATGGTTTTGCCGCATAATCGCGTAACGCTTGAATCGCAACTTCTGGCTCAACGGGCTTGTCCAATGCCACGCTTGCACAGACGGTGTGACCATCGATCACTGCCACGCGATTGGTGTGCGCGCTGAATTGGATATCAGCCATGTCAATTTTGCCGTCATTGAATTTGCCCAGCATCTTGCGCGGTTCCCATTCCACTTTTTCTTCTTCACCGCCATTGCCTACATTGGGGATGACATTGTCCATAATGTCGAGCGAAGGAACACCAGGGTAGCCTGCTCCCGAAAGTGCTTGTAACGAAACCATGAATACCTTCTTCACGCCAAAAGACTCATCCAATGCTTTGAGCGCAATCGTGAGTCCCGTACTCGTGCAGTTGGGATTTGTGACAATGCATCCGCTCCAGCCTTTGTTCTTGCGCTGCTGCTTGACCAGTTGAATATGTTCCGCGTTGATCTCAGGCAGCAGCAGCGGCACATCCTCTCCACGCCGATACGATGACGCATTCGAGCAGACTGCCGCGCCAGCCTTGGCGAAAGCGGGTTCGAGTTCATTGGCAATTTCTGTGTGCAACGCAGAGAAAACGATCTTCGCCTGCACCGCATCCGTATTGGCAGGGACAACGATCATATCCCGTGCATACGTAGGCATGGGATCATCCAACACCCAGCGAGCAGCTTTGGAATACGGCTGTCCAACGGAGCGGTCCGATGCGGCGAGTGCCACCACCTTGAACCACGGATGATTATCCAACAACGAAATAAAACGCTGGCCGACAGAGCCTGTCGCGCCGAGAATAGCTACGGGGATTTGATTCATGATGACTCCTTGAAATAATGATGTAATGATTTCGTTACAAGTTACACGTTGAAAGTTGGAAAGTTAAGAACCTTCAACCTGTACTCTTTAACTTTCAACGATAAGCTCGTGCAGCGCCTTGACCGCATTTTCCGTATCCACAGAATCGACAACGAGAGAGATGGATACTTCCGATGAGCCCTGCGCAATGGCAAGGACATTCACGCCATCATTGCCGAGTTTGCTGAATACGCGGCCCGAAACGCCGGGCGTGTGACGCATCCCTGCGCCGACGACAGTGATGATGGAAACGTCTTCTGTTGCCCAAACGCGGTCGATGTCATCGTCTTCGATCTCAGAGGCAAATGCTTTTTCAAGGGACGACAACACGGCGGGCGCAAGCTCCGACGGCACTGCAAAACAAATGGACTGTTCCGAAGATGCCTGCGTGATGAGCGGAACACTGGTGCCTGTGGATGCGACAGCTCCAAACGCACGAGCTGCCACACCCGGGACGCCTAGCATACCGCGCCCTTCGATGGTGATTAGTCTTTGCTTGCGGATGGCGGTCACAGCTTTGATGACCTTGCCGTCCACTTTGCCGTTGCTTTTGACACTGGCAATGAGACGCGTGCCTGGGTGTGTGGGGTTGAATGTGTTGCAAATGCGCAATCCAATTCCTGCATCCAGCACGGGACGGATAGTTTTGGGATGCAGAACTTTCGCTCCATAATAAGCGAGTTCTGCGATTTCGCTGTAGTTGATCTCAGGCAGCGTCACCGCTTCTGGCACAATGCGCGGATCGGTGGTCATCACGCCGTCCACATCCGTCCAGATCCAGACATCGTCTGCGGGGAGGACTGCGCCGATGATGGCAGCGGAGTAATCACTGCCGCCACGCCCGAGCGTGGTGATTGCGCCTTCAGGGGTCGCGCCAATAAAACCGGTTGTGATCGGAATAATTCCTGCATCCATCAATGGATTCAATAGCCCCCGTGTCTTTTCGGTTGTTGCTTTGAAATCGGGATGTGCGTTCTGGTAATGCGCATTGGTGATGACGAACTCGGTTGACTCGATTGCTTTGGCGGGGATACCTGCCGCGTTCACGACGGCTCCCAACAAACGGACGCTCATTCGCTCGCCGAGAGATGCCACCGCATCCATGGCGCGCGGACTGGCTTCGCCAAGTACGGCGATGGCTTTGCACAAGTCCACGAGAGAGAGGATGAGCGTGTTGATCTCGGCTTTTGTCTGCTCGCGGAGTTTCTCATCCTTGATGAGGATGTCTGCGGCATCAAAGTGTTTTTCTCGTAGTGTGGATTCTGCCGTTGGAAGCGAATCAACTTTCCCTTGGGTGGCGAGCGCGGCAGAGTCCAGTAGCAGGTTCGTCACGCCAGACATGGCAGATGTCACGACGACGACTCGACCCCAATCCTTTTTTGCATCTCGAATGATCTGAATGGCGCTTTTCAACGCGTCCACAGACCCGACAGATGTTCCTCCAAATTTCATTACTAGCGTTTTTTGTTCCGGCATAATCTTCTCCTTTGACTCCCCTCTCGAGGGGATGGGGTGAGGTAACAAAAACGCCTCACGTTTCCGTGAGGCGCTGTGTGTCTCGAGATAACCTGTGTTCGGTTACTTCATCCAAGCACTAACGCCTCACGGTGGGTACCGGAGGTAGTAGTGGTCATGGTCATGTGGAAGCAGGCCGAGCTCAAGTTTTTGTACATATTGGTCGGTATTCTATGGCAGGGGAGTGGATGTGTCAAGGGGTAAGTGCGCTATACCCAGGTACGGCGGCGCATCCAGAAGAACATAAAGACCGGGGTGAGCAGCATCAGGCTCAACATTCCATAAAAGACCGCGGGTTGAGTCCAGCTTTCTTCCGGCGGATTTGCAGCGAAGAAGTTCATGCCAAAGAAACCAGTGACAAAGGTCAATGGCATAAAGAGGGTGGTGATGATGGTGAGGGTTTTCATGACTTCGTTCATGCGGTTGTTGATGACCGAGAGATATGTGTCCAGCGCGCCGCCGACAAGATCGCGCAGACTTTCGTTGACGTCATGCAGGCGGACGAGGTGATCGTAAATATCACGGAAGAAGATGCGGTCTTTGCGGTCAATGACCTGGTAATCGTCGCGTGCCATTTTGTTGAGTACTTCACGCTGGGGGAGCAGGATGCGGCGCATCGCGAGCAGAACACGCTTGAGCGTGAAAAGACGCGCGAGCGTTTCTGAACTGGGGCGGTCGAAGACTTGGTCTTCGATCCAGTCTATTTCCTCGTCAATTTTTTCGATGATCGGCATGTAGTTGGTCACGATCGAATCAATGATCTTGTAGAGCAGATGGTCGGCACCGTCTTGTGAGTAGCGTGGATCGCGCTGGCTTGCGTTCCAGGTATCGTCAATGGAGCTGACGGGATTGTCATGATGGGTGATGACGTAATTTCGCCCGAGGAAGATATCCAGCTCATCGATCTCCGTGTCCCACGGTTCAGAAGCTTTTACCAGATGCATGTAATTTATGACGATATAAAGGTAATCACCCCAGTCATCAATTTTTGGAGCGTGGATCTGTTGGAGCGCATCTTCGATGGCGAGGTTATGAAAGCCGAAACCTTCCAGAATGGGTTGGGCGATTTCAGGAGGCTCGGATGTGAAGTCTACCCAGAGCATGCCTTTTCGATCCCGCAGAAGACGGGAGAACTCGGATGGGGGAATATCGGTGCGGACGGGCTTGCCAGGGCTGAAAAAGAGTGCGCGGATCATGTTTTTCCTCCAAAAAGATGGATTTTTTAATATTTTCAAGGCTGAAATCAATTATCTTGATTTTGAATTTAAAAATATTGATTTAGTACTTGACAAAATTAAATAAATGTTTATAATTTTATTAGAAACGCAGAGAAAATATTAAGATTTTGGTTTTGGCGACTGTTTTCCTTTATTTAGAAACGGAGAATTATCATGAACAATTTTCAAACGGATGACCTGCTGAGAATGGCCAAAGAAAAAAATCAGGAGGATGTGGATTCTCATTTCTTCCTGAATGTTGCACAAAAGGCCTCTTTTAATGGGACGCGTCTGCTGGCGGCTCTCGGAACCTGGATGGTTGCGAGAGGCGAAAAAATGCAGGCTCGTTACACAAGCTCTTTGCTGAGAAATCAGATGGGCTTTCCGTTAAACAGAGTGAAAAAAGCTAGAGCTCACTAATTCCAAAATATAACCCAAAAAGTTACTGCTTCATAGGAGATACGAACCCATGCGACCAGCACCCACCATTTGCCCGATCTGCCAATCTGAACTGGAAGTTGTCCGATTGCATTGCAACTCCTGCGATACATCCATCGAAGGTCATTTTGCAATGGGGCAGTTCTCCAATTTAGCTCCTGATCAATTGGAATTCATATTCACCTTTGTTCGCTGCGAAGGCAAGATCAACCGCATGGAGCAGGAACTTGGGGTCTCGTATCCAACCATTCGCAACCGCCTGCACGAGGTCATCCGCACATTGGGATATGAGCCCGGCAAGGACGAGCCTGTTGAGATCACTCAGGATAAACGCAATACTATTCTCGAAGATCTCAGTGCAGGGAAGATCAACGCTGAAGAAGCTACGCGCTTATTGCGCGGTGAGGAGTAAACACCATGTCTAAAACAATTTCTGCAGGCCGCTCCCCGAAGATCATGATCGATTCCATTGGTGGAGATTTGAGTCTTGTCGGTTGGGAGGGGGATGACATTTTGCTTAAGGCGGATGATGAAGAGCTGCGTGTCAGTCAGGATGGGGAGAAAGTTACTGTTTCCTGTAGTGATGACCTTTCCCTGCGCGTACCAAAATCTGCTTCCGTGCTTATTGGGAAGATCGGCGGCGATGCTTCCATTCGCAGTTTGGCGGGCGATATTGAATTGAAAGAAATCAGCGGCGACCTTTCCATGCGCGATGTGAATTCTGTGGCGATCGAAACGGTTCATGCGGACTTTAGCCTGAGAGGCGCCAAAGGGCATTTGTTCATCAAAAGCGCCAACAGCGATGTGTCCATCCGCGATGTGGATGGGAATGTAACCCTCGAAACCGTCGCAGACGATCTGGCTCTGCGCGATGTGCGCGGCAATGTCAGCGCGAAAGTGGCCGAAGACGTGGTGATGTATTTGAATCCAAAGGCTGGTAATACCTATTCCGTCACCGCTGGTGATGACATTTTATTGGTAATGCCACCGAAGGCGAGCGCAACCTTAACTCTCAATGCCGATGAAATTAATATCGAATGGAAAGGCATTGAAGATGAGGAAGATGCCACCAGCCGCGTGGTCATACTAGGCGATGGTTCTTCAACGATCACCTTGAATGCAGGCGGAGACATCCGCGTGAGCAATCAGTCAGATGCGGGCGAATCGGCTGAAGATTTTGGCAACTTCGCAGGCGTTGGCATGGATTGGTCTGGATTTGGCGACCGCATTTCACGCCGTGTGGATCAGGCGACACAACGCGCTCAACGAAAAGTGGAAGAGGCGGCGCGGCGCATCGAACACAAGACCCGAGACGCGGAACGCCGTGCATCTCGCGGCAAGGGCTTTTTAGAAGTAGGCCGCTGGAATTGGGATTTTGCTCCTAAAGGGGTACCAATGCCGAATAAACCCCAGGCTTCTGATGAAGAGCGACTCGCCATCTTGAAGATGCTGCAGGAAAAGAAGATCACTGCCGAAGAGGCAGATAAATTATTGTCAGCTTTGGAAGGAGGTTCTTAATGTCATCGGAAGAACGCAAGAAGATCTTGCAAATGGTTGCGGATGGAAAGATCAATGCGGATGAAGCCGCCACGTTGATGCGTGCGTTGGAGGAAGCTGCTGAAGAGGAGATCGTGCCTGTTGGGGAAGCATCAAGCATGGGCGAGGAGCGAAGCGATGCTCCAGAGTTTGATCAGGTCCGCAGGCGGGCGAATCGCTTTTCCAGTGCATTCCTCTGGATCGGCGTCATCTTCACAGTTTTGAGTGCGTGGGCGATGTTTGGCATTCAGCAAAATGCAGGCACCAATTTTTGGTTTTATTGCATGGGCATGCCGCTCTTTCTTGGCATTTTGTTGACCGTAATGGGCGCGGGCAGCAGAACCTCACGCTGGATGTATGTGAATGTGGATCGTTCTCATCAGGAGGAATGGCCCAGGAATATTACGATCGCGCTTCCTCTCCCGCTTGGGCTTGCCAGCTGGTTTCTGAAAAATTTCGGCAGCCGAATCGATGGTCTCAAGAAAACGAGTGTGGATGAGATCGTTCAAGCCATTGCGATGGCAAAAAATATCACCGAACCGTTGATCGTGCATGTGGATGATGATGACGGTGAAAGAGTGCAGGTATTTATAGGATAAGAATGGAAACAATTAAAAAGAAACCTTTATTAAGTGGATTACTCATCCTGTTTTTGACGGCGATGATCTTTGCGAACATCGGCGGGAGCATGTATGGATCGTTGATGCCGCTGTACCTCAAAGATCTTGATGCTTCTATCACACAGATCGGGTTGTTCTTTACACTTTCTCAGATCGTACCTTTGCTTTTACAGATTTTGGGCGGATGGGTTTCTGATACGCTTGGGCGTCTGCGCGCGATCGCGATTGGCAGTGTCTTCGGTGTGATCGGTTTTATTCCGCTCATTCTGGCGGATACATGGCAGTGGATATTGCTTTCTGTTGCCATTGGTGCCATTGCGCGTTCGCTGGTTGGCCCGAGTTTCGATGCCTTCATCGCCGAACATTCCAGCGAAGAAAATCGTGGCAAGGTCTTCGGGCTTTCTCAGGCCATCTTTATGATCGTATCTGTCATCGGCCCTCCTCTGGGCGGTTGGATGGCAGGCGCTTATGGATTTAAGATCATGCTCCTGGCTGCCGGTATCTTTTATTTTATCGCCATGATCATGCGTTTGAGCATGGCACGCGAGGCCTCCAAAACTGCGACTGCAAAGACGGAGAAACTTTCATTTAGCGGATTGAAAACCAATTTAGCTTCCATGGCTGCTCTGATTTTTTCAGGCGGACTCATTACCTGGATGTTGATCACCGATGGGATGCGCGATATTTCCTTCCAGTTTTCTGAAAACCTTTTCCCTGTGTATATGCAGGAGGTCGGTGGATTGTCTCTTCAGCAGATCGGCTGGGTGATGTCATTCTTCGGTATTGCGATGATGGCAACCACCATCCCTGGCGGCTGGCTTTCCGATAAGGCAGGGGAGCGGGTGGGGATTGCGCTTGGCATGGTGTTGATGTCTAGCGCGTTGTTCGTTCTGGTGAATATTCCCGCTGGCAATCAGTGGATGTATTATCTGGGCTGGGGGCTGGCTGGCATGGGTGCGGGCGTTTCTGGCCCCGCGTATCAATCGCTGATCAGCAAGGCGGTTCCACAAAAGAATCGCGGTATGGCCTTTGGATTGTTCAGCACCAGCCTGGGGATTTTCTCCCTGCCTGCCCCATGGATCGGCGCTCAAATGTGGGACCGTGTCAGCCCGACCTTCCCCTTTACTGTTACTGCGGTCGTTTTATTGTTATCCGTGATACCGATCTGGATCAAGTTCAAACTTCCCAAAGTGGAAGTCCCTGTTGCGGATAAACCGACAGATGAAAAATTATCGGTTATTGCTCCCTAGAATGCAAAAAATATGCATTTGTTGCAAGACTTTGAATGATAGATAGGAGATAACGAACATGGCAAACAGCGAAGAAAGAATGAAGATCCTGAAATTGATCGAAGAAGGCAAGATCAGCGCAGACGAAGGTTCAAAACTGCTTTCAGCGTTGAGTGACACTCGCCGCGGTATTCCCACACCGACGCGCCCGCCTGGCGGGGGAAGTGGCGCACGTTGGCTGCGCATCCGTGTGACGGACACCCGAACGGGCCGCTCCAAAGCGTCCGTGCAAATTCCGCTGGCATTGGTAGATGCGGGCATGAAGATCGGAGCGCATTTCGCCCCCGAAGTGGAAGGCGTGGACATGTCCAATGTGATGGAAGCCTTACGCGCAGGCGTGACCGGCAAGATCATCGATGTGGTTGACGAAGAAGACGGCGAACACGTCGAGATCTACGTTGAATAACAACGAATGCTTCCTATGGAACACGCTCGAAAGTTTAACGGATAAGCCCGTTGAAAAAAGCCGCTCTTTTCCATAAAACTTGTATTGAGCTCGTCGAAGTATCCGTATACAAAAAAGAAAACCATAAGAACTTAACCTTACCTTGAGCCGGAGAAAATAGTTTAATGGAAAACACGACCAACACCTCCCCAATCCCCGAAAACTGGGCGCCGCGTTTTTTCACCATGTGGGCCGGACAGGCCTTTTCGCTCATCGGCAGCAGTCTGGTTCAATTTGCCCTCGTATGGTGGATGACCAAGACCACAGGCTCCGCCACAGTTCTGGCAACAGCATCTCTCATCGCGCTCCTGCCGCAGATCTTGCTGGCTCCATTTGCAGGCGCATTGGTGGATCGCTGGAACCGTAAAATTGTCATGATGGTTGCAGACGGCTTGATCGCCCTCGCAACATTAGTCTTGATCTTTCTCTTTGCAACTTCGCGCGAGAGTATTCTGGCTGTTTATGTCATCTTATGCATCCGCTCGGCGGGTGGCGCTTTTCATTCGCCGGCGTCTTCATCTTCCATTTCATTGATGGTTCCAAAGGAGCATCTTGCCCGTATCGCCGGCATAAACCAGACGCTCAATGGAACGCTCAATATCATCTCACCGCCATTGGGTGCGTTGCTGATCGGCGTATTGCCTTTGCAGGGTGTACTCGCAATTGACGTTGGCACAGCCGTCATTGCCATGTCTATTCTGGCGTTCATTAAAATTCCCCAACCGCCGCGTCAGGTGGCGCAGGCGAACGGCTCAACCGCAAAAACAAGTTATGCACAGGACCTGCGCGCAGGCTGGGCATACATGATCGCGTGGCCCGGGTTGACGGGGATCATTCTCATCGCAATGGTCATTAATTTTATGGTCGTGCCCGCCTTCTCACTGCTTCCCCTTGTCGTCACCCGCGAATATCATGGCGGTGTTCTGCAGCTGGGCATGGTCGATTCGCTTTTTGGAATTGGCATCATCGTGGGTGGATTGATGCTGAGCGCCTGGGGCGGATTTAAAAAACGCATATTGACAAGCATGTTTGGCATCATCGGCATTGGCATCGGGACTTTGATCTTTGGTTTGATGCCTGCAAAATTATTTTATATCGCGCTCGGCGGGATGTTTATGCTTGGGATCATGCAGGTCATGGCGAACGGTCCGTTGGAAGCCATCCTGCAAGCGACAGTGGAACCCGACATGCAGGGACGCGTCTTTTCTTTGCTGGGAGCTGGTGCATCGGCCATGCAGCCTCTCAGCCTGATCGTGGCCGGCCCCGTCTCAGATTGGCTCGGCATCCGCACCTGGTACTTGATCGGCGGGGTGGCATGCATCCTCCTTGCATTGTCCGGACTTTTGTTCCCCGCCATTTTGAATATTGAAAGCAATCATCAAAAGAAATCCGCCGAAACAGTGACAACATAATAACGCCGCATACTTGCCCTGACGGTTGTTGCCAGGGACATTCATGTTGCAAAAAAGGAGCATCACCCATGCAGGAGACTTCCACAAAACGTCCCACAGGCATGTTTGGATTTACCATCGTCTGGATCGGACAGATCGTTTCTGTGCTTGCCAGTGCAATGAGCCAGTTCGGTCTCACCATCTTCATGTTTCAAAAGACCGAAAGCGCCACCGCGCTCGGCCTGATGCAGGTATTCTTTATCACTCCATTCCTGATCATCTCCCCGATCGCAGGTGTGATGGTGGACCGCTACAACCGCAAGCTGATGATGATGGTCAGCGACTTGGGCGCAGGCCTTGCCACCATTGTTATCCTTATCTTTCAGGCGCTTGGCATTCTCGAATTCTGGCATCTCTATTTCGCTTCGATTATCTATGGCCTCGGTATGGCTTTTCAATGGCCTGCCTACTCCGCCGCCATCACCACCCTTGTTCCAAAGGAACAATACGGTCGCGCCAACGGTATGATGTCTCTCATTGAGGCTGGTCCCGGAGTTATCGCCCCCTTGCTGGCTGGTGCATTGCTTCCCATCATCGGCCTGACGGGCATCCTATTTTTTGACGTCGCCACATTCCTGCTCGCCATCGGCGCATTGATGATCGTCCATATCCCTCAGCCTCCACGCACCGAACAAGGCGCACAGGGGCAGGGGAGTATTTGGAAGGAAGCTGCGTACGGATTCAAATACATCTTTGCACGCCCGAGCTTGCTGGGGTTGCAGTTGATCTTTTTTGCAGGAAACCTCTTTACGGGAATTGCCTTCACTTTGCTCGCCCCAATGGTTCTCTCCCGCACTGGCAACGACAGCCTTATGCTCGGCTCTGTCCAAACGGCAGGCGCAATTGGCGGAGTGATCGGCGGAGTTGCCATGAGTGCATGGGGCGGTTTCAAGCGTCGCGTGCATGGCGTTCTGCTTGGTTGGGCCTTCTCCGGGTTTGGCATGGCAATTGTTGGGTTGGCGGGAGGCCTGCCGATCTGGGTCACAGGTATGGTGATCGCCGCCCTTGTTTCATCCCTGGTCAATGGCTCAAATCAAGCCATCTGGCAGGCCAAAGTTGCGCCGGATGTACAGGGACGTGTTTTTTCTGCGCGCCGTCTCATCGCCTGGCTTACCAATCCCATCTCGCCGATCATCGCCGGAACCATGGCAGACTTTGTTCTTGAGCCGCAAATGCGAGTCTCAACGAGCGCCCTCTCCAATACCTTCGGCTCGCTGGTTGGTACCGGCCCCGGCGCGGGGATGGGACTGATCATTTTCTTCTGTGGCTTGTTTAGCATGTTCGTCGGCCTTGCTGGGTATTTCATCCCTGCCATTCACTACGCCGAGACAATTCTTCCAGATCACGATGAACTTCCAAAAGCGGATGCAACCCCCGCTTGAAAATAAAAATCGGGCGATGACATTCGCCCGACTTTTTGATTCTCGCCTCTCTCTTAATCTGATGCCTGAATCGCGTACCTGAACATGTCCATCCCGAAATAGGATTCGCTTCGCGTGAACGACAGCCCGCTTTTTTCCAGCACGCGCTGCGAAGCGATATTCTGCGGGTCCGTCAGTCCGATGATCTCATTCAACCCAACCCGCTTCAATCCGAACCGAATAATGGCGCTCGCGGATTCTGTCGCGTATCCTTTTCCCCAAGCCACCCTGCTCAATAGATAGCCTACTTCGGTTTCGTTCGTCTCGGGAAGGTACTCCAGGCCGTTCCATCCGATGATCTGCCCTGTCTCACGCAGCACCACCGCCCAATGTCCATAGCCAAATTTTTGCCAATGCGAGACCTGGTATTGAATATATCTCTCCACCTTCTCCATCGGCCAAGCATCCTTCGATGGAAAATAGCGGAAGATGTCAGGCTCCTGCGCGATCTCAAACAGGGTGCTGCGGTCGCTCATCGTGAACGGACGCATCACAAGCCTGCCTGTCGTAAGCATCGGAATTTTAGGCTGGGTTTCCATCGTCATCTCTTTGGGTGGGATATACTTAAACTTTAGTTTCCGCTAACTGGAAATGGCAAAGAAGAGAGGTAATGGTGTAAAGCGTGGTAATCTTGTTTTGCGAAAAAGAAATTCCACAACACCATTACCGAGATGAATCATACCATA
>Ga0172373_10003126_pt1 | contig 24569 bp, 18 predicted proteins | sample Lak10m_2_FD_114546 | JGI IMG/M metagenome (GOLD analysis project Ga0172373, IMG submission 114546) | Freshwater microbial communities from Kabuno Bay, South-Kivu, Congo - kab_092012_10m | ecosystem: Environmental > Aquatic > Freshwater > Lake | place: Democratic Republic of the Congo...
ACATCAACAGCGTGCTCGAAGCAGGCAACTACGACGACGGCTTCACCATTGATCTGGTGTGCAAAGACATTCAATTGGGCATTGCCCTTGGTGAAAAAACAGGAATCGATACCAAGGTTGCCCGCATTGTTGAACAACTTCACCAACAGGCACTAGCCACATACGGCCCCAAGTCGGGGGAGATGTCGGTGGTAAAACTGTTTGAAGAAGCCGCAGGACGACTCTTCCGCGACTAACCATCGCTGGATCGGAACCCACCTGGTTGTGCTCAAGCAAAACGGTGAGAGAACTAAGTTTGTTCTCATGCCCCAACAGTTCGCCAAAACCCGCATTAGCCCTTCAGACCTCACCTTTGGTTGGTCGGGTTGCAAGCGTTGTTTCTACATGCGTTATGCCTATGGCGTTTCTCACCAAGGACCATTCCCTGGAATTGTTACTTCGCTTTCTGCCAAACAAGAGCAGTGGTACAAAACCAAACACTCTCACGACTTTTCTCCAACGCTTCCTTCAGGCGTTGTTCACTCCACAGGCAAAATGCTGGAAAGCACCCCCATTGTGGTGAACGGGGAACTAACCCCATTTACTTTGGGCGGTAAGTACGACTTTCTTATGGCGTACGACGACGGTAACTACGGAGTAATCGATACCAAAGTGGTCAGCCAAGGCGGGAAAGCCGAGTTCTATTGGCCTCAACTTGCCGCATACGATTACATCTTGTCGAACCCTAAAAAAGACGAACCCCGTAAGTGTGAAACCCTTGGTTTATTGGTGTGGGAGATCGCCGATACTTCTCAATATTCATTTGATTTCTATAACGTTGGGTTCAATGCTGAGTACGAACCGGTTGAAGTGAATCCGAAGAAGTTCGAAAGCTTTATTGCCGAAGTAGTCACGCTGCTTTCAGGTGAAATTCCTGCAGCGGGTGAGAAGTGCAATAACTGTGAATACTTCAACAAGCGTAAAAATTTAGGAACGTAACGACTAATCTAACTGGTCATTACTAAGCCGCAGAATTGCAATTTGATTACTTTTGGCCAATTTCTAACACCATGTATACCCACGCAAGAAGTCGCAAACAGTATTAACTCGATCAATTACGACATCAACAGTTTGTTTCAGCCAGTCAATTTCTTGCCGGGCATCAGATAAATCGATTTCTATTGAACTGATCTCGGAGCTCATTGAATCAATATATTCAAGTTGGTCGTTAATGGATCTGTTGAATTCAACGTATGAAAATACTCCAAAGCTAAAAATGGCAAGACTAAAAATGCTCAGTGCGATAAAAGCTTGTTTGACGGGTTTTGATAAACACTTGAATGAGGCAATAAATCCTGTTGCTTGATCATTATTTTCCGTAAGTTCCATTGTTCCTCAAGAGTTTTGTTGTCTTTGTTTGATGTGGATTATTAATTTTATAGTACATAAATGGAACACAAGTATCGAAGATAACAAAGGAAGATATTTAATTTATGTTTTAATCATTCTTTCTAGCTCTCATTCCCACTCTTCAATGATCTGATCGCCGGTGTAATCCATATTTGAATATTCGGCACCGCAGCCCGAGCATCTCACCCAGTCATCATCAAAGAAATGAACAGGCATGCCACAGAATTCACAGGGTTCGTTTTCTTCCATATTGTCAAATGTCATAAGCAAATGATGAGGCAGGGGTGTCCTATGGTTTGTTTGACCAAAATGGTGGGGAAGTGCCCTCCTTTTGAAACATGTCAATGTGGCGGTAGAGGGTGCTATTTACCTCGTATTTAGAGGTTTTCAATGATTTAGCAATACCTCGTGCTGACTGTGGGGCATTCAGAGCGAGCTCTAATTGAATCTGTTCAATCAGAGGAATGGGTTCACCATCTGGGGTTTCATTTGGGGCGTGGACTTCAGAAGTCTCATCGTCGGTCTGTATTTCAAAGAACTCGCATACGTCGTCATGGAAGCAATAGACAGCAAAACTAATTGCTTCTGTTGACATTGATCCAAAAAATGGAAGAAAACTTTTTAGAACAACTATGAATTCGTTCTCTTCAGTGATTGAGAAATCATCAGTTTCTTCATTAATTAGATAAAGCATGGTCGATGAACTATGGCTCAGATTCCAGCAATTGGAATGAATATGACTAATTATTGGATCTGTTTGGATGGCAACCATATGGATTGAATTATGAAATGGCCCATCCCCTCCGAGGCTAATTTGCCATTTGAATTCCTCAAATTCAATGACAATTTGAGTTTCCTGATCATCGTCAATCGTGATTTCGCCTGGCAGGCCTAAATCATGAACGATCTCTAGGATTTCCTCTGCTGTATAGGTTTCCATTTTCTAGCTCTTTTCTTTATTTGACCTTCCAGCCGTCAGTTGCATTTCAACCACTTTTGAGCTGTGGCTTGTACTGTTGTAGCACACCGGTGGTGCAGCCAGATTGACATGGACAGTTATGGTTGCCCCGCATAGGGGACATTCCCAGATGTCAGATTTCGTAAGTTTGTTTTCTTTTTCCATCCGCTAACTCCCTTCCTTTGATTTGAGAGTCGTGCACTCTAGACACCGGTGTTGTATGGTTTGCAAATTGTTGCAAATTATTAACGCCCAGAGAGAGGTAAAGAGTTGTGACTTCAAGGGAAGATATTGCAAAGAGAATTGTTGAACTTCTGCGCGAAACGCCACTTTTAACTGCGCGTCAGGTTGCGGCTGAACTGGATTTACCTGATGTCAACAAATCTCTTGTTAACTCGATCATGTATCTAGATGAATTGAAGAGATTCACAAAGGACGATTCACCTCGCCCCCAATGGTCGTTGACGTCCAATGTGGTATCGGTAAATTCCCAAGATGCGACCAAGGATGTGATCCAAGAATCCAAACCCAAACCCGAAGATGTGACACCTATATATATAGGTATGAAGTCGGTGGACTCAGAGAATGGCAAAAAGAAGCCTTGGCAGCATGGGAACAGGCTGGGTGCACTGGGATCGTTGAAGCTGTAACCGGCGCGGGGAAAACGCGTCTTGCGATGGCCGCGATAGCTCGGGAGCTAAATCTGGGCGGCAAGGTCGCAGTAATTGTTTCCTCGCGAGAATTGCAGCGACAGTGGGAACGTGAGATGTATGAACATTTTGAATCTGCCGATATCGGGCTAATGGGAAATGGAAACTCTGATTCTTTGATAGAAAACGACATCCTTATTGCGGTAGTCAATTCTGCAAGCGAAAAAGAACTGGGCCTCATAGATGGAGAGTCTGGGCTCCTGATAGCTGATGAATGCCATCGATTAGGTGCAGAAAAATTCCAACTTGCTCTGGAGGACGTATTCCCAAGTCGTCTTGGTCTGAGTGCGACCAGAGAGCGCACGGACGGAGCCTATGACACAATTCTTGCTCCGTACTTTGGGGATGTTGTCTATTCACTGGGTTATGAAGATGCAATGGCGGGAGGGTTTATCTCAGAGGTGAAGGTTGCTCAAATTGAGGTCCAACTAGCAATAGATGAGCAGTTTGAATTTGATGAACTATCTGAGGTGATTAGGAAGGCGCAATTTGAACTTTCTAAACGTTTTGGAATTCCACTAGATCCTTACGCAAGGTTCATGGAAGAAGTCAGCAGACTTGCAATGTACGGCGACATGAAAGAAGGGATCGCAGCAAAGAGGTACATATCTGCAGTGACAAAGCGACGTAAATTGCTTGCGAATACGTCAAAGAAATCTGAAGTACTGACTTCACTCGTCTCAGCCATAAAAAACTCAAATACAGCAATTATTTTCACAGAGACAATCAGCGGAGTAAATAAAATCTTTAATCTGCTTAGTTCAAGTGGAATTCCAACAGAGCAGCTTCATTCAAAGTTGCTTCCACGAGAAAGAGTGGCGGCGCTCCACATGTTTGAGACAGGTCAATGTAAAGCACTTGTAGCTGCGCGAGTGCTAGATGAGGGTATTGATGTTCCTGAGGCAGATCTTGCAATCATCGTCTCTGCCACCAAAACGCGAAGACAGATGATTCAGCGAATGGGTCGTGTTTTACGCCCAAAGAAAGACGGTCGACCAGCGCGATTCGTTTTGGTGTATGTTGCCGGCACATCTGAAGATCCGGCGAATGGCGCTCACGATGCATTTTTCAATGAGGTGATTGACATTTCAAAGGAATCAAAGATCTTCAAACAGCCGTTGGATAAGAATGAGTTAACAGAATTTCTTAACCCGAAGTAAGGAATGGCATGGAATCTGTAAAGAATATTGTTGTCATTGAACTGGATGGGTCTTTCAAGAAGTGCACCGATAAGCCCCACCTGTACGTCACGTTCACAAGTAAGGATCCAGAACAGCTCCTTGAGCACATTCAAGCTGGAAATGGTCCAAAGTGGATCCGTGGGCGAGCCGTTTCACTCCTGCCGAAACTTGTTCCAAGCTTTAAACCAACAAGATCGGTATCTGTCGCAAAACGCAGAGTCAAGGAATTGTGTGCTTCTCTTAGAGCTGAGGGATATGCCGTAAATCAAGACTCAGAGGTCTACACCGTGTATGTCATTGACTTAGACATTGACAATCCGACGAAGCTTAAAAACATAGGCAAGAAAAAGCAGGCCGTATATGTGGGGCAGACCACAAAAACGCCAGAAGCCCGGTATCTGCAACACAAGAAACAGGACGGTTCAAAGAAGAACCTTTCATCCAAAGCTGTATTTCACAGAGGCATCGGGTTGAACTATGGACTGATGCCTTTGAAAAATGTTTATACAAAAAATGCTGCCTTAAAGCTTGAAGCTGAATTGTCGCTAAAACTTCACAATCGTGGGTATCGAGTATTCGGAGATGGTCTTACGCGAGCTCTGAAAGGTCAGAACTAAGGCAGCAGCATCTGATCTGATGCGTGATTTTGATGTAGAGACATGAGTGCCCTAGATTGCTGACAGATTTAAGGAGCAATTGCATGATTTTGACTGGTGGAGAGATTTATTTCTTGGGTGAAACAGACCTTAGAACTGGAAAAGAAACTGGATTCGTAAAAATTGGTCTAGTTCGCGAAAAGGACGCTCGAGATACAGAAAGCCGACTACGAGAGCATCAAACAGGAAATCCTCGAATGCTGCATGTAGTGAAGGTAGTTAAAACTCCAATCGTGGAAAGAGTGGAAACAACCCTTCATGGAAAGTTCGCAACAAGCCGAGTATCTGGAGAGTGGTTTAATTTCAACGATATTCCGGTAGAAACTGCAATAGCTGAAGCAAATGCACTTTCAAAAAATGCAAAAGCCAGCCTTGAAGAAATTAGCCAAGCGGAAATTCTGAAATCAAAGAAATCTACGGGAAAAATAGTTTCATCAAACAAAGAAACCATGAAGCTGTACCAGGATTACTTACGCATCAACTTTCAACTGAAGGAATGCAAGGAATTATCAAAACGTATTCAGGGAGTACTCCATCAAGCTTCATTGAACAAACTTGAGGTTGATCATCTAATAGAAGTACAAAAACGGAAGCCAGCTCAGCGCTTTAGCGAAGAACTTTTTGCCGAGAAGTTCCCCAAAATTTATTCGCAGTATGTTGAATCGGTAAGTGAAATAAAGCAGAGATTTACCTGGAGCAGTACTAACGACGTCGAATTTGATTTGCAAAAATTGAATAGAGATTTATTTGAGCTTGTCAGTGAGGCGAGTGCACTTTCAAAATCAGCATTAACAAGAACCAACGCGGCTGATAAATTGCACTATCTTTACTTAACTATCTTGACGCATCAGTCACCGCTTGAATGGAAAAGGGATCTCATTGAGGCAAAAGTAAAGTCCGCTTGTGGCCTTGCCTCAGGGATAGAAGACATCTGTAAGTGGAATCGCGTCCAAGAGGAGAGAAAAAAATTGAACAGGGAAGCGGTAAAGGAATCCCACCTGAAGAAGTATGAGGAGTGCTTTGTACTATCTAAAGGCACAGAGGCAGTAGTACTTAGAAAAGATCTTGGGTATCGCGCTTAGTCGTCGGAAACTGGATTTCTTAATTCGATTTGCTTAGCCCATAATTGAGACATGGGAATAGTCCATCCAGATAGATCAATCCTCAAGAAGCTAAAGGGGGCAGAAAAAACCTTTGTACAGGTTTTGGCCGATGGTCTAAGTGACGCCTGGTTCATATTCACCCGCCAAGATCTGTGGACCAAAGAGCGCCCTTACGAAATAGATGTCCTTCTAATGCATGAGAAGTATGGATTTCTCGCTATGGAAGTCAAAGGTGGACCAATCCGAATCGAGAAAGGCGAGTGGTACCGGGGTGATGAGCACTTCACGGTCTCTCCAATTCGTCAGGTTCAAGACGCTGCCTATGAACTGCGTGACTGTTTGAGCGAGGAGTCGCTCCAACTAAGGCACGTCCAGATTGCCCATGCTGTTGTATTTCCTGATGTCTTGAAATTGGTTGGTAAATTGCCGCCGTCGTGCACCGAAGACATGATTTTCCTTAATCCGGTTACCGAGAATATTGAGCGCTTGGTAGTCAATTGCATGAACAAAAGCAATAAGCGGATGTATCTCTCTAGTCAGAAAATCGAAGAGTTTTATCGTGTAGCACTTCCAACAGTGAACTTTGTGTGGGACCAAGAGGCTCAACGGCGCTATTCCCTTGATGCAATCACCAGAATTAGTGATGAGCAAATTCGAGCGCTCCGATCATTAGATATCAATGATCGAGTGCTTGTCTCTGGTGTCGCAGGCTCAGGCAAAACACGCCTTGCGCTTCTGTGGGCACATCAGTCTGCGCGCGCTGGCCGCAACACGCTGTTGTCCTGTTATAACGACCCACTTGGCAGATATCTGCATTCAGTCAGCTCTCCTTACGAGACCCTGACTGTTGGACCATTCCTCAGAACGGTCAGTCGATTCCCTGGTATTCCATTGCTGGAAGAGCCGGAGGATCCGGAAGCCCGTGATCATTTCTGGAATGTTGAAATGATTGATCACCTGTATGAATATGCAGATCAATCCGAAGTCAAGTTTGACACGATTGTTCTTGATGAGCGTCAGGATTTCAATGATGAATGGATGGAGATCATTGAAAAGCTTTTGGTTGACGAGAACTCCAAGATTCTTTGTGTGGCTGACCCGAATCAGGACCTTTACGATCGCGGATTCTTCATGCCCGAAGGTGGTTCGCCTTGGGCGTTGGCAGAGTTGCGAATCAATTGCCGCAACACCAGAGAGATAGCAGAGTTCGTTCGAAATTTCGGGGGAGGCATTCCGGCAAGTGCCAGTCCAGAGGGTGATCCTGTAAAGATCATTACCGTTAACGATGAAGCCGAGTTCATTGAATCAGTACTTACAGCCGTACGACGCGCTTATCTTGCGCAAGGATCCAATGCCGCTGAAGTCGTAGTAATCACAGGTACCGCTGCAGAACGCAATTTGTTCTACAACTTGCAATCTGCTGAATTTAAGTTCTGCAAATGGGAAGATCGGTCAGAACAGCTAGTGGCATGCGAAACAGTGAAGCGTGCAAAAGGAATTGAAGCTGGTTATGTGATCTTTGCAACGTTAAATGAAGAGATTAGTGATAACGAAATGTATGTTGGATCTAGCAGGGCACGAACTGATCTCGTAATAGTCGGGCCGAAGTCATTTAAAAAGTGGTTGACATCGGATTCGTAATTGACAAACAAAAAACCATTGAGGGTAATTGGACATTCATAGTAAGTCAGAGATTGCTGCAACTGTGAAAGAGACTCCCAGGCAGGTTTATTGGTGACCAAATCTAAATATTCTTGATGAATTTCCGAGAGTTATAAGCATCGATTATCGTGTTACACGGCAGTGCTAAAGTCTTTTCATTCATGGGAAATTTACTAAGGCATGGAAACCAGCGATGAGCAGCCCTCGGTTGGTTTCTGGTGCCGCACCTATTGTGGAGAATCCGTGGGTAGAAATTGATTCGGTCAATTTCCGCAGCTCGATCAAGTTGGTTGATTTATTTGCAGGTATCGGAGGGTTTCATTTCGGGGTCGCAGCTGCCGCATCAAAGCGAAATAAAAGTGTTAAGCCCTTGTTAGTGGCCGAGATTGAGCCATCCTGTCAGGAGACTTATGTTGTAAACCATGGGTGTGAGGTTCAGGGAGATATCAACCAGGTTTCACTGAGGGGCATTACTCAAACAGCGGATATTCTCACCGCTGGTTTTCCATGCCAACCGTTTTCAAATTCAGGTTTGAAGTTGGGATTGTCGGACCCCCGTGGGCAGTTCTACTTTAAGATCGCTGAAATCATCAAGAAGTATGACGCAAAGTCATTTATTCTTGAAAATGTCTCTGGAATTCGAACCAATGGTGGCGGCAAGTATCAATCAGAGCTGTCAAACACACCTCAAACCATTGGAAAGTCAATGAAGGTTTTAGAGGACGAGCTAAAGAAGCTGAAGAATTATCACATTCAGTGGCAGGAAATTGATAGCAGTCAGCTTGGTTCTCCACAAGTTCGAAAGCGTGTGTACATAGTTGGAGTGCACAAGGATTTTACGAAGGACTTTAAACTACAGCTTAAACCGTACGCTCCAAATCCATTTATCAGTGTTGTGGATGATCAAATCATTGAGTCGCTTGAGCTCTCGGAGAATCAAGACGCAAACATTCGAAGCTTCATGATGAACCCGCCTTCGTACCACGATGGGATGCGACGTGTTGGCCAGGCGTATCTCTGTCCAGGTGGAAATGTTGGTCAGGCGTATCACGCGTATGGCATGGTTCCAACGTTGACAAAGGTCTGGGCCCGCTTTATGCCGATTTATTTCCCTCATGAAAAAGAGAACCTTCCTGACATTGATGTCCGAGAGTTTGCTCCAAATAGGTCTTATGGCAAGGGCTATATAAGAAGGGCATCGGTACGTGAAGTGATGCGGCTGCAGGGTTTTCCGGACAGTTTTGTCCCACATAAAAATGATGCCCGTGCTTATGAACATGCAGGTAATGCGGTGAACGCAAAGATTGTGAAAGAGATAGCAGAAGGCATATTTAGATACATTAAAAAGTGACCCGATTGCTCTAGGTATCATTCTGGTATGACCTTTGCTAATGCTGTTTCTCAGGCTCTTTCAGGGATTGACCATTCAAATAATGCTGGAAATAAATATGATCTTCTAGTAGATATTTTTGCGGCCGAGCTTAGAGTGGGCTCCAGCGAAGTAATTGCGAAGAGCATTGGAGCCCAAGCAGGGAATGCGCTTCCTCGACTTGGTGAAGCAGCTAATTCAACATCTACCGGTTTTGTTTTGGGCGTATGTAATTTTGGAACTGAGGATGAGTATGCAAAATCCGCTCTCCAAGTTCAAGCTGAATTAAAGGTTGGTCAAAATCGTTTTGAAGCAGTGTTATACCTTCGTGAGGATCCTTCGTCAAATAATGACTGGATAGTTTTCATGGCAGTTGCAAAACAATATTCGCCTGTGTTGGAACTTATCGCAAGTGAATGGCCTCAGTGCAATGTCGTTGAAGTGCCTACTACATGTTCATTACGAAATGAAATTCAACAGATTCTTGAATTGCAAAAGAGCTATACCCATGTTGCTGCAAGTCCACAAATGCGTGCGCGTGGTGCAGCGCTCGTAAAATCTCGAGACCAGTTGAATTGGGAACTACGCAATCTAAATAAACCAACTACGTGGAAATCGGAGTGTTCAAATGGACAAGGAAATGCGGCAAAGAGTCCTTGGGTCCGTTTAGCGGATTTTGATCATTCCCCAAAAGGCTCTGAAGGTTTTTTCCTCGTGTTTCTGTTTGCTGAGGATGGTTCTAAGGCTTACCTCTCACTAAACCAGGGAACAACGGTTCAGATGGGTGGTGGTGTAACCCTGCTAGATAGAGAAGAATTAAAGGCTAAATCAGCAAAAATGCGTGACAAGTATGTCTATGGCTCAGACAATTCACCGATACCTGAATTGAATCTTCATGGAACGCCGAAAGCGAGTATTGATCTTGGTAATTTTGACCTTTCAATGCAATATGCAGCGGGAAATGTAATTGCATACGAGTACGCGTTAGACCAGGTTTCTTCGCACCACTCAATCGTGTGTCAGATAAGAGCATTAATTCCAGTTCTTGAACATTTTTATAAAGGGGAACCGCAGGTGGCGCCAGAGGTGGACGGAAGTCATACTGAGCTTGACGAACTCGTCAAGCAAACATATTGGTCAAAGAGCGACTTACGGGAAGTGTTGGCATCACTGCAGGACAGATCTCCGCAGATCATTCTTGAGGGACCGCCGGGAACAGGTAAGACCCATATTGCGAAGAGAATCGCAAACCATTTGGTGGGGGCAACCTATGGCGAAGACAGCCCCGATGTAACCATCGTTCAGTTCCATCCAAGTTACGGATATGAGGAATTCGTTGAAGGTCTCCGACCCGATGTAAGTGAAGGTGGAATGATCACCTTTGCAAACCAGCCTGGGCCGATTCTTAGAATAGCTGACAAAATTGCAGTAGACGGTCGCCCGCATGTTTTGATAATTGATGAGCTGAATAGAGCAAATATCCCTCGCGTTTTTGGCGAGCTGATGTATCTCCTTGAATATCGAGACGAGTCAATTGATCTTATGCTCCGACCAAATTTTATGCTTCCAAATAATCTCTACATCATTGCGACAATGAATACTGCAGACAAGAGTATTCGTTTGATGGATGCGGCTCTACGACGTCGATTTGACTTCTTCAGCGTTTTACCGCGTGAGGACATTCTCAGGTCGTTCTATGACGATGGCGAAAATCAAAACATGCTCGGCGAAGACTTGTTCGTTGGCTTTGCTGCATTGAATGCAGCGCTTAAAGCAGAAATTGGGGATGATGGCTATTTGATTGGACACAGTTTCTTTATGACGAGTCAAATGGACAAAGAGTTTCTTGCATCGCGTTGGAAGCGTCAGATTGGACCATTAATTAACGAGTACTTCTATGATCGTCAAGCACCTGAACCAGAGTTCACCATGGAGCGTTTTTGGGCGATCTAAAAACTGAATTCCTCAGTGAGTCAAAGACGAAAGATCTTTGTATCTCTGATAGCCAGGCTCAGGCTCTGCGGAACTTTGGCAAGTTGCTGGCAGGAGATCGCGCATACCAAAGGATTGACGAAAATGGTCCAGATGAGGTTGACGAGGACGAAAATCAAAGTCCATCAATAATTGATGTATGGAAAGAACCTTCCGATACTGCCTGGAAAGTTCGAGTGCGGGACTCAGTCGGTGCGATTCGCTTAGAGGATATTCAGCTAATTGTGCAACCAAAAATCGCTCTAAGCCATTTTTCCTTCATCGCGAGCATGGCGCTCACGGGCGGAAATCTGAAGAGGCTTGACAAGAATCTTGTGAACTTAAGTGCAGGGGAATCATACTTTGACGCTCTTGCCAATGCCTATTTGGAACTGCTTGATGAAGTTTTGCGCTACGAACTCAGGGTTGAGTATGTGAGTTTTGAGGATCAGCTCACTTTTGCCCGTGGGAAGATTTTTCCAGTTCTCACTGCTAGCAATTTCTTGAAAGGTGTTGCTCGCTTTGACTGCAGGTTTGAGGAATTTAGTGTTGATAACCCGGTTAATAGGATTTTGAAGGCGGCTGCGATCAGCATTGCTAAAAGCCGAGTATGCAACAACCGCGATCTTCAGCGAAAAGGCAGTCAACTGGCGTTTCGGTTCAACGGAGTAGGCGATCTGCGACCTACAGATCTCTACGTAAAAGAGGGTCGGATTTCAGATCGCTTGAAGTTCGCACTACGAATTGCAAAGGAAATTCTTGGCGGAAATTTGCGTGAAATAAAAGTTGGAAATATGCAAGTAAGCAGCTTTTTGCAGTACACGCCTGGAATCATTGAGCAAGGAATCAGGCAAGTACTTGCTGCTGGGCTGAATAGTTGGGTGACAGTGGTTAAGGAGCGAAACTATGCAGTCAAGGGCACCGTGAGTTTTAACCCCGACCTTGTCTTCATTGAGAAGGGTATTTCGATTTCAACTCCCAATCCATCTGAAAATGTGGGTCGCCATATTGCTACTGGTGATGTGAAATACAGGGTTGAAAGCAAATGGAGTAAGTCAACACTGAATCAAGCAGTCACATTTGCGGAGAGCATGGACGTCCAGCAAGGAATCGTGGTCTCTTTCAGGGGAGTGGATGATGCGCCATTACCGAGTCAAAAACTTAAGGGAGGAATCACCATCCACTCTTCAACATGGGTTGACGATGAGTGCTCTTTGCCTTCCGAGGCAGCGAAGAATCTGTGCATCAGCGTTGCGGGTAACTTGGGTCGACCAGAGTTGGCTATTTCTACCAATTTGGTTACTTTTTAAATCACTAATTGAATATCTGTAACCGATACCTAAAGCACTGCCATCTGCTGAATTGATGGATTTGGTTGATCGTGAGAAAGATAAGGTACTCGGTCTCTGATTTTTACCAATTACTTGAGTTAGTACTATTACTTGGCAATTCTCGGAAGTCCCATGGATTGTATGGCGATAATCTGTTGTGGTGGGGGGAAAATTGCCAGCAAAAAAGCGCGCGTATTTGTCTAAATCTGTTGCGGAGTTAGAAAAAATAGCTTCTGCAAACTTAGGTGATGAAAAGATTATCGAGAGTATTAAGCAAGAGCTTGCATTCCGAACAACGGCGAAAGCTAGACGTCTGCTTGACGCATTGAATTCTGGTGGTCCAATTGAACCAATGCCAGCATTTGAATCTCGCACAACAGTTGCTGTACCAGAGCATGTATTTAATGATTGTGAATCGCTCTTAGCTTCATATGAAATGCTTCGATCGACTTTCAGTGAGCGTGGTGAGGTATTGTCGCGGTGGGGTATGACGGATTCAATGCCGATTGATTTACTTGAAAAAATTGGATCAATGTGGATAGAGAAGTTAGCAACTGGCTACGGGGATGCGATCAGAACGTACGAGCAATTAGTTAAAGATTTCAAGCAGTTAGAAGTGGTCTTGCCTGATCCAAAAAGGAAATGATAACCGATATGCCAAACAATTTTGAAGATGAAAATATCATTTGGCGCAGATGCGAACGTGCATGGGCATCTTGGTTGGCGGCACGCGTGACGATGGTAATGCCACTTGCGGATATCTCACACAATGCTCCTGATATGAAGGCGCCGATGATTCGAGTTGATGGCAGATTGGTTCGAGCACCAGATTTGCAGGCGATGGTGGGTAATCAAGTTGAATATTGGGAAGTCAAATACCGAAGTCGTGCATTTGTAAATTCACTCACAGGCGATCGGGAGCACTGGATGTCTTACGATTGTGCTGCAGATTATTTGCACATTCAGAATAAATCGCAAATACCTGTTTGGGTAATTCTGTATGAAGCAGAAGCGAATAATGGAAGTGGGCAATGGTTAAAGATTGACATAGCAAAAATTTGGGCAGTAGGTCATGCAGAAACTAAGTTTGCCGTAGGATTTGACGAAGTTCGCGCGTGGTGTTGGCCAAGGTCTGAGATGTTGCCTGTAGAAGGTCCTTCCATGGAAGTGAATAATGATGACCGATTACTCTTGCCCAACGAGGGGCTAGAGCCTCCACTGGAAGCCATGACGGTTGTTTCAATTGAGCGCAATCTCCGTAGATCGAGAGTTACTGAATCCGAGGTTGAATCCGACACAAGTCAAGAAACTCTCATGAAATCCAGCAAGGAAGCAACTCGGGTTGTCCGAGCAATTGAACATGAAGCAAGAATCGGCCTGGATGCACTTTCTGCCCTTCTTGGGCTGTTTGCTTCACCTAAATATTCCGTTTTACGTTTTGGCGACATAGCCGATGGGGTAGAGAATGTCCTAGAGTTTTTGAAGTATGGCATTCGTGTCTTCTTGGTTACCACGTCAAATAACTGTGCACTAGACCCAATTATTCTGAGTGCCTACAAGGACAGTCGTTTGCTTGAATGGGCAGTCATCCCAGAAGCTGAAGGGCTGAACGAATGGGTGATTGACGGTAACGGATTTAGTGAGCTGTCTGGAGCGGCGTTGATCGCTTCAAATGCCGCTGATGAATCTGGCGCTATCAATATGATGCAGTACCAGATTGTGCACTCATGTGCAGATAACGACGTAATGGTAAGCGCAGGAGCGGGCACCGGAAAAACTGAAACAATGTCCGAACGTGTGGTGTTCCTGTTGGCAACACATGCTTCAACGTCAAAACAGAATCAGCCCGATCTCCGTCTTGACGACATAGTTCTAGTGACTTTTACAAAGGAAGCAGCACGGCAGATGCGAGAGCGCCTTGTCAGAACGCTTGCTATTCGACGCAGACTTTGTCCTTCATGTGTCTTGCCCGCATTGGCGTGGATGATGCAGTTGAGCTCAGCGCAAATTTGCACGATTCACTCCTATGCAAAATCTTTAGCAAAAGATGGAGCTGGAGTCTTAGGACTTTCACCATCTTTCCGCGTGTCGTCACAAACTATGGACTATCGACGCGCCCTTTATGACACAATTTCTCCTCGTTTAGAGGCGTTATTTGCAAAAGGTGATCCTGACAGTGTTCCGCCAGCTCATGAGTGGCGAAAGTTCATAGACGCTGTTTGGGACAAGCTAGAGACAAACGGCATTGATTTAATGCCCCTTCTACCAGGTGGAAATACAACTGTTGAATGGCCTAAAGGTCAAGTGGGAACGATGTCGGGGTATGTAGTTGATGCGGTCTCTGAGATCATCGGCGACATAGGCAAAAAGTATGCAGAACTGTGTGCACAGAATCAGGCCCTGCCAACTAACAAGCTTGTAGCAACTGCCCTTGCAGCACTTAAAGGCCAAAAAGATCCGTCAATCAAGAGGCCAAGGTGGTTGTTTGTTGATGAATTTCAGGACACTGACTTTGAACAAATGGATCTGCTGACGACAATACGCGCTGACTTCAATGCTCGACTTTTTGTGGTTGGAGATATCAAACAGGCAATCTATAGATTTCGTGGAGCTGGAACAGGTGGAAGTGCTTTTGAAGAATTGTATTTCCGACTCAATAATGAGAAGAAGAAATCTGGCTTGGAATTCAATCTTGTGAATTACAAACTCGTAAGAAACTTTCGCTCTGGAAAACCATTACTGGATTCGTTGCATCCATATTTTAAGGCATGGGCTAGTTCTGAGCCACAGCTTCTTAACTACGGAGATTCCGACAGGCTTACACCAGATGTCGCAAAAAACACACTCGGATCTAAGATAAAGCTAAAAGACTCTACTAATAGAGAATATGCACGCGACACAGTTTCCCAAGTAAAAAGTTGGCAAAGTGGCGCAGGGAGTAAGAAGTCAATAGCAATTTTATGCCGACAGAATTGGACAGCTAAAGAAATTCAGAAATTGATACGCGCTGAAGGGATCTCTTGTGATCTTGTAGTTGGGGGTGACTTTTTTCGCGTCCCAGCGGTAAGGGAGCTTCGCGTTTTGATTGAAGCAGTGGCGAACCCGGAAGACAATGCCGCACTGCTTGAGTTATGTGAGACGCGATGGTTTGAAGGTATCTTGGAAGCGACTTCAATTGACCCGTTTATTCAGACTGAAGAAGAGATTGCGATCTGGAGCAAGCCTTCAACGCCATTTGAATTTTTGTCTTGGCGTGATCGATTTGCAGAACTGAAAAATGGCTCAATAAATACGTCAGATCTTGAAAATCTTCGCGTAAGAATCAAATCATTGAAGAAGCTAACCGAAAAGATGCCGTTGCTTTCATGGTTAGTGAATTGCCTGCAGCGGTTTTCGCCCGAACTCTGTGGAGTTGAAGATGGGGCGGTTGATAATTCCGAACGGATGAGGTATGCACGCTGCATCGATCATCTCCTGACGATTTTGGATCAGAATTTTTCAAGTGGGCCGCTTACCATTGATATGTTGCTTTCTTGGCTTAAATTGAAAATCGCAACAGACTTTTCAGAGGATGAACCATTTCCAGTTGATGATATGAAGGGGAAGGTTCTTGCACTAACGGTGCATAAAGCTAAAGGCCTTGAATTTGACTACGTGATGATTCCGAAAACATGGGATCCATTTATTAAGGCTAGACGCGAAGTAGAAATTGCTATCGAATCGCAGTCCAATGGAAAACCGCGCATTCTTTGGAAGTGGTTAGTTAAGGGAAATTTGATTGAGAATTCTCCGTCTGATCACTTTTGGTCATCGGAAGAGAATGAACAACGCAAGGAAGAATCTCGTCTTCTTTATGTGGCACTGACCAGAGCAGTTGAGCAATTAGTGGTTTTAGTTAAACCATCAACTGGCAACGCAAACCTAGATAGGAATGTGAACTCTTGGACCGACTTGCTGGGGAAGGCATAAATTCGTAATGGGAAAATTTGAGACGTGGTCATTCAATTCAGTAAGACTTCAAGTACTTCAGAATGCGCTGCAAACCGCTGGCCTTCAGTGGGAGAATTGTGGTCATATTGCCGCAACGAGCTCGCTCGCGGGTGCTATCAATTCAACTGGACCAGTAGCTCTCTCTATCAATTCGCTTACAGACATCATTGTCATGGCTGGCCTCAGTAGCGATCGAAAAATACGCATAGATTCCTACCCGCACTTTGATGTTTTGAAAGAATTGTCATTCAAAGAACGTAAAGGGAAAGTTGCTACCTGGAGTCATCAAGTCCAAGGTCGTCGCGCACGTCTTTCAATTGAAATGCAGCAAAGAATTCGAGATTATTTAGATGCAAGTAGCTTCCCACAACCAATTCAGAAGGTTTTGAAGAAAGGTCGCAGAGATTTACTTGCGTCGTTTCAATCACTTATTTCAATTGGCGTCAACCCCGAGCAGCTTGATTGCATAGAGGAGGTTGCAAAAGCGGCAAGGGATATCTGGATGGATTTGGAAAAAGAGTATCCAGATTTTTGTGCTATCCGTAATGATCTTTGGATCGAGTCAAAAGAATATCGCTCTGGATCAAGCAGTCTTGCGGTGAATTTGAAACAACGTATCAAGGACGCACTTAATCAAGTATTTGGACAATGTAATGGACCAAGAACCATTATCCACCATGGTTTTTACTTTTACACAGCTCCTCAGTGGGCATTGTTTCAATTGATTCGCGAGATAGACGACATTGATCAAATTTTCATTGTTCATGATGACGGTTCCAGCCCGGCGTACGAATCGTGGCGTTGGTTTTTCACCGCCAAATGGGAAATGACTGATGCAGTGGTGAAGGGAGGTGATGTCAATTTGAATCTGCCTGCCAAAGCCTTTATGAACTCACTTCGTGGCAAGACCGTAGACGCTTCACTTTTAAATGGATCTCTAAAAGTATGCGAATACTCAACGCCAGCAACATTTGTCCGTGATTGGTTGAAAGACGTTGAGACGCTAGGCGCGGTTGATGGGGAAAGGAAGGTAAAACTCTATGCGGCAGACAACGATGCAATTAACCGCCATATCGGAAGATTTGCCGGGTTCACCCAAGATGCAGATGTGGATCTTGCGCTATTGCCGCTCGGTGCGTATCTCTATGGCCTACATAAATGCATTGATTTATCCAATGACGGAAAAGTTATTGTCAAACTAGACGGAGAAACGCTACGCGATATCGTTGGAAGTGGTTATTTAGTAAAAGATGACGGAACTCCTGTCAGTGCCACATTGGTGCCAATTCTAAATAGGGCACTCCCATTTTTTGAAGACTGCACTTATGGTGACAGCTGGATTAAACGAGCAGGAGACCTGCATAAGTTATTGGTTGCAGAGGTCGCAATTCTTGGCGGTCGCACTCAAAATGAAACCGCACTTGATCGGATGGTCCAAGTTTCCAAAAACGAATTGCGTTTGGCTCCTTGGGTGGATATTTCTCCTGCGGAAGCTCTTGAAATTCAACAAGCCATAATGGCTGTCGTTCATTTCACATTGAATGTTGCGACTAAGGAGAAAGTGAAGCTGAATCAGCATCTCGGAACATTGAAGGACGAGATTCTTCGAGGGATGCAACTTTTATCGCCGACTACCCGAGAGCGAATTGAAGTCATCATCAACGAGATGAGATTTGTCAACGATACAGATGTATCAGTTGACGATCTGTTGGAGATTGTTGGACTTATCTTGGCGCCACCTGTTGATTTTAGAGATGAAGATAGGCGACCATGGGGTGAAGTCGATCTAGTCGGGGATTTAAATCAGATGGATGTTCTTGGCCTTATCCGTCATGACGGTCCTCTCCATGTTGCGAACCTGTCCGACCTGAACTTTCCTTCCAGTATTCAAACTGTGTACTGGCCATTCGCACTGGAGGATTTACAAAGGTCGCCTAAAGCCGTAGATCCTGTGGCGCTTGAAATAACTCAAACACGACAGGCAACTTCTTCGTTAGCTGCTTTGTATTTGACTTCACTTGCACTTGACGGCGTTGAGGGCGATGACTGGGTCAAATTGAGTTTTATCAGATCAGGTGTACAAGAGGAACAGAATCAATCACCAATATTGGCTTTGGTAACAAGTTTCTCTGAGAAACAAGTGAGGTCTGAAGCCGTGCGACAGCGCGCTGGTGGAGTCAATCTTCAGAAAATTGATTCTGGAAAGGTTAGAGATAAGACGCGGACGCGCCGCTCCCCGCGACCACCACGCTCTTCGGATGCAGTCATAACCGAATCGATAAGGAAGGCGGGGTCAATTCCAACTTCGTCAGCAATGGCTTGTCCAAGGCGTTTTACAACTCAATGGGTTGCTGGCCCTTCGCCTGCATATCAATCAGAGCATCATCATTCAATGTTGTTTGGAAATCTTTTTGGAAGAAATCCAGATTTAAAGAGACTTGTAGGTGATTTATGGCGTCAGTTTACGAAGGGTCAACGCGCTAGTAGCGAAGCCAAAGCTGTAATTAAGCCAGGTGGCGCAAGCTCTTCTTGGATTTTTACCCTTGAAGGACAAGGTGAAGGCACTGATCCGATTTCACTTGCTTATCAGTTTGCAAAGGCATCAAGTTTGCCTGATGTCGAGGTAATAGCGCCAAAATTGACTGTCTACTTGCCATCAGCGCATGACGATTCAAAGAATGACGTTTGTAACGCATGCCCGATAAAGCCAAGATGCTCCGTATGGCATTCTCCAGAGAAATAGAGTGATTAACTAGTCTCGGTAGTCAACGTCAATGAGGTAGTAATTTAATGGACATCGGTGCCCCACGGTAGATTCTGTTTGTGAGTGATTTGACGCCAGAGGAGAGAGACCTCATTGAAGCTGAAGTGCTTCAACAGATCAAGTCTGTGCGTCTTGTTTTTGAATTGGGTTTTCCAGCGGATTTAGTCGCTAAGGCAAAATCTGTTGTTGATTCTGCAGGAATATTTGTGGTTCGAAATGAAAAGATTAGGTACCCCGCTTCTTTTGTTTTATATGTCGTGAGTCTTGCCAAAGATCGCCGTGGCAGAAGCTTTTGGACCTCAGATGAGGTGTCGCCGCTATGCCGACAGATGCATCGCGAACCACATCAACTTGCCGAATTGACCCTTGGCGCAATAAAAAATCTTCACCTTGAAACGTTTGATGAATTAATTGAGGAAGAAAACGCACTTAAATACATGACACCTGTGACTATGCACAGTGGAATACCAGTAAATAATGTGGCCGATCTTGTGTATCTCATTGATGTTGCAGTTCGTCGTCTTCGCTATACACCTGAAGAACAAATCCAGTATTGGTCATCAACGCCACATGGTTTCGCTGGCTTATGGGCTGCGCCAAAACGGCTGCTTCGAGGCGGGAACACCATTGCAATTGACCTACTTGAGCAATTTAATGAAGCTCTAAGGAATCCGGATGCTCCCGAGGTGTCTGGTTTGCCAAGCCATCTTGTCAAAGCAATTAATTCGATCGAGGCAACCGGCAACCGACAGATTGGGATTGGAAGCCACAGGGGTCGTTCAGTACCTCAAACGATCATAGAAATTGATGAAATGTCATCTTTGGGACCAATTGTTCGGCTGCCACGAGTGAATGTCCAAGAAATAAAGAGGTGGAGACTGGTAGGTGCAAATGATGCTGATGTAAGCGCCGAGGCCAATGAAGAAACTTTGGTGAGGTTGCTGCCGTCCAAGGACTACGAGGTTTCAGCTATTGGGATAGATGGATCGGTTGCCAAGTCCAGATTTTTTCGTTCTTATCGAGAATTGCCTGTCATGTTTTTTGATGCAGCGTCTGGACAATTACTGGAAAGACAGTCAACAGGAATCCAATACGACAGCAATGAAGTGATTGTTTTAACACATCCCAAAGTCGCATTCTCCGGTATTGATGAGGACAATCAGCCGCTGATTGAGTGCACAGGCTCTTGGGTGGGTTGGAAGATCCGGAGGTTGCGACTTCACGTAGGTCGGCAGTTAAGCGCGTTTGATACCGTGCACCCTGAATTAAAAGAAGTTATTACATTTATTCAGCCGTCTGTTCGCCCGTCTCTAGTGCATAAGCGACAGTGTGAATTGCCTGTGACTTGTTCAGAAGGCGAAGTTTTCGTTGAAGTTCCATCACTTCAAATTGATACAGGTGGCGCTGACATTTCAATAGTTAGTGTGAATGTCAGGCGCGGCGATGAATTTGAGGCATCAATAAAATTGAGCGACCTTGTTGCATCAGGGAATCAGTACGACCTGCATCAGTTGTTTGACAGCGATGGCGAATACGCAGTGAGCGTAATTGGTCCTCTTGGACTACGAATGGCGGAAAAGCGAATTGTTCTTCTCCAAGGATTGGAATGTGTTCAAGACCCCCCTCTTGGATTGCCCAACCATCCTGTGACAGTTGAGATGAATCTTCAGATGGAATCCACTGAAGTTCTGGTAGCTGCTGACAGTTTTGATGGACTCGCGATTATCAAAGGAATCCCTATTTCGGTGCGCCCGATACGGGTTGTGTGGGCAATCAGCATTGGGAATCGAACTCCTTCAAGAATGTCAAGTGAAATTTTTAGTTTTACTTCCAATGAAGTCAATGACCCTTCTGAATTGAACCTCTTTATTCGAACTGGAATGCCGTGCTCAATGGAGATTGAGATGTCGGATGGAATGTCATTAATTCACTCGGAAAGATTTGACATATCCGATCGGCGAGTTATCAATCTTGCAGAGTTTGTGAAGCAGGCAGCTGAATATGGTTCAGAATCACACACCTTGTCCGCTCGCGTAGGCAATTCGCAAGTATTTGTCTTAGGTCAATTCACATCAGACTATGTGGTTTCATTGCACGCAATCGTTGTGAGAAATTCCGAAGAGAAGGAAATTGCGGAACTTACCTTTGTCGAGAATAAGAGATTTTCGAACAGAGTTATTCGTGTTTGGAGTCTTGATCGTCCTTGGGAGCCGAGTTGGATCGTCCAGTTGCAAGATGACACGGTTGAGAGTTATTCCCTGAATCTGCCAAGTGGTTTACGAGCCGGCAGATATCGCCTTTGGCTAAAAATTGAAGGTATCCATGCACAAGTCCCTCGTTTACCTCGTTCCGACACGATGGGCGTGATTGACATTGTTTTTCAAGATGGTGCAGCTCCAGACATGGACAATCCGATTGATCGAATCGTGGATGCGGTTTCAAGATCAAACACTGACGCAGTTAAAGAAAATGATATTTGCGAATACGGTCACGTGCTTTTGGGAATGCTTGCTTTGAATATGGGGGATAAGGGAAGTGCGGGATTAACGGACAGGCTTGGAGCAAATGTCTACAGGTTGTTGGAGTCGGATCTAGAGAACCTAATCAAACACATTGTGACTGCTCTGGACCGCGACGTTATTGATGAGCAGTTCCTATTACAGATCACATTGGCGATTATGCCTCTGCTTTTTGAGGCTGAAGATAAGCACGACATTTCGGTCAGCTCGGAATTCGCAGAACTTGTATGGAATCGTCTTCCCATTGTCGCAGCTATTGCTTCACCATGGAATGACTCCGTTGAGACACGCGCGCGCTGGCAGAGCAAATTTGGTTGGCCAATAGAGAGTGCGGCAGAACTTGATGATGATGAATCTTTAGACATCAATAAATCAGACGAAGCAAAACAGTTAGATATCCCAAAGATAAGGGAAGTGCTAGCTGCAGAGTTTGAACTTGATGTTCGTCGTATTAGCCATCTACCAAGAAAAGATATTGAAGCCATACTAAGCACAATGATTGGTAGTCGTGCGAGCGAGTTCCTTTCAGTTGATGGTGAATGGGACGCAGTCGCTAAATCAATACTTTCAGCTGTAAATGTCCAGAATAAAATCAATGCTTGGCGCGAAACACATAATCGGACTTTAACTAGATGTCATAACTATGCCTCACGGTATAAGTACCGACAACTAATTGAACAATATTCGGTTCGAAGTGTCTGGATGGATGAACCCATGTATAAATGGATCCTTTTTGACATCATGGTTTTGGCAGTATCAGCGGTTGATGATCGAGAAAAGTGTGACAGCCAAATGCACGCACTTCTTGATGCGATGACTTTTGCTCCAGCTTGGGTTGAGTACACGATGCTTCTTGCATTGTCAATGAAGCCCCTAGTAGCAGAATGCTAATTGTCTGTCTTAAGCGCCTCGCTCAATTCTGCGATGCTTAGATCCAAGAGTCAATCGACCTCCCGAAAACTTTGAGCCAGCTATTTGACCATCTGTGTATGCACATTCGTCATTGTTTATGTAGCTAACGGAACGTGGAAGGTTGGGCTCAAAGGCATGTATTGCTTGGTAAGCCCGTTCTGAACGCTCTAATAGGACCAGTCCTGCTCCGTGAGATTCCTTAACCATTACACGGTTTTCTTGAACCAATTTCGTCACTATGCCTTCGGTAAACCCACGCCACCACGATGTTTTGAATTTGTGGCTGCCTCCTGGCATTAGTCGAAGCGCGAGCATTTCTGCAGACCTGTACATAGTGTCAAGCGCGAAAAGGTCTAACTCGGTACCAAAAGCGATCATGATGACTTCATTTGGATCGGTTTCGGCCATGTCCCGATTTGAGTGGCAACTAATTGTCTTTCCAATTTCCCACAGCATGTTTGCTCTGCGCACTCGATATGGGCCTGTAATGGTGAAGGTGCGAGACAAGATTTGTCTATGGGGCTGTTCCTGACGAGATGGTGCTGCATTCCCATCAAGTCCATACTTCTGTATTAGTCAAAATGCAATAGCGAGGGCAGTTTCTACTTCAGCTTGTGGAGTGTTTGGGTGATTTGCGCGTTCGAGAATTGCCCGAACCTTTGCCTGCATGCTCTCACGCGTTGACATTTAGTACAAACTCATTTCATCACCAGTGACACCCAAGGAAGCCAGGTAGGTGCCTAGTAAATCAGAATCGTTGACCAAACCATTCAAGTGGTCTTCCAGGTGATACAAATCGCTGCAACGCAAGTCTGCACATGCGATAACTGAACTTTCACTCATGAAGTATTTTGTGAAAATGCGTCCCTCGTTTTGTTGTTGAATTTCTTGTAATAAATCAGGCGTGCTCTCAACACCAGAAATCAGTTCGATAGTGCTGCGCAAAATAGGAACACGACCATCAAGCAATTGCATGACCACGTTGCAGTCTGAAATTTGAACGCAGACTTTGCCGTCCGAACCTTCCTCCACATTTAAACCCAAGTTGTCTAAACGACCGGTCAATTCCGAGTAGAAGCGTGCGGCACCCGATGGCACTCGGGGAAACTGGATGGTCCAATTTTCGACCGAAATCTGGAGATATCCGCCGTTCTCGAGGTCTGCAGCGACTGTGGCTGGAAGTGCACCAACTTTCATGTCAATGAAAAAGTTATACATGCGGCGGAGCATGAAGCGGTCTACAGCAAACTCACCCTCTGGGCCAGAGATTTCAGCTTCCCATCGCGGGAAAGCTGTTTTGCATCCAACCTCCTTGTATTCGCTACGAATGCCAACCATTCCTTCTGCGATGACAAAAGTGGACACATTTGGAATGCTGTCAGTCTCTTTCTCAGTAAGAACCTCCACTGGTGTCAACGTGCCAAACTCGAGCAATTGCTGTAACCCCACGCTTGAAAACTGCGATTTTGTTGAGTAGTCAGAGGGGTCTTCAATCATTGTTGGAGGTGTCTTAGCCAGATCCATCTCGGTGCGTGCGTGTTCTGAGATGGCAATGGCTTTCCCATCCGTTACAAACAATTCAACCTTTGCCTCCAAATTTGCAAGCATTTCGCATTCGCGAATAAACCGAAGGGGAATGATGTAGGAGCCTGGGAATGTTGCAGTGTCGCCAACAAGTTGTACGGCTGCGAATTTACCACCTGCATTCCACACACGCCTGCCGTTATTCGCTTGCACCAGTACGCCCTCATTGTTCTGTTCACCAGGCCAAATGACGTAGGCGAGTCCACGAACCAGTTCAAGTTCGGATTCTGTAATAACGCCAAGCGACAACATCAGAATGCTTCCTTTGCGTACTTAACAACTTTTGCAGGCTTGAAATCAACTGGGATGCGAACAGGTACTTGCATTGACTGTTGTATGGACTTGCTACGGCGGCGCACGAGAGCCAGCTTGCCCGCAGCTTCGGCGAGGTCTTCAAGGGTGTTCGTAAATTCCGACATTTCATCCAAATCAAATGTGCCCAACGTGAAGCCATTTTCAGTAATCATGAT
>Ga0172373_10003127_pt1 | contig 24569 bp, 30 predicted proteins | sample Lak10m_2_FD_114546 | JGI IMG/M metagenome (GOLD analysis project Ga0172373, IMG submission 114546) | Freshwater microbial communities from Kabuno Bay, South-Kivu, Congo - kab_092012_10m | ecosystem: Environmental > Aquatic > Freshwater > Lake | place: Democratic Republic of the Congo...
AGGGCGTCGTGCGGTGAACGCCAAAGCGGGCGGCCACCTGCGCATCGGTGAGATACAGTGGCCTCGCGCGCCCGCAAAAGGTAGGTCACGGGAGAGAGTTAGCGGCTAGGTTGGCTCCCTCCGAGGTTATGGCGACGCTGCCGCATTTATGTCAAACGGCCCGATCCAAAGAAGAAAGGCCCCCATTTCTGGGAGCCTTTGCTTTTGACTGGCCGAACGCAGGATCGGTGCCAGATGAGCGCGCCTTAGCCTTGCAGGAGCGACAGCACACCCTGCTTCGAAGCATTGGCCTGTGCGAGCATCGCCGTCGATGCCTGTTGCAGGATCTGCGTCTTGGCGAGGTTGGTCGATTCTGCCGCAAAGTCGGCATCCTGAATACGCGACCGGCCTGCTTCGAGGTTGGTTGCGATGTTGGTCAGGTTCGACACCGTGCTGTCAAGGCGGTTGGACACCGCACCCAGATTGGCGCGCTGGGTGTTGACCTGCGCAATCGCGGCATCAATGTCGTCAATGGCCGACCGCGCAGAGGTCGCGCTGGCCATCGAAACGCTTGCGCCGCCTTGGGTCAGGGTCAGCACGCCGTTGGCACGCGAAACGTTCAGGTTCGCACTCAGGGTGCCGTCATCAATCTTCGCCTGGATCGCGACCTTGAGCTGTTCTGCCACGCCGTTGATGTCATCGGTGTATTGGTCGGTCTTGGACAGCGTGACCGAGATATCGTGCCCACCGATCTTCAGGGCAACGGTCTCACCGACGCTGTTTTGCGACAGGGTCAGAACGCCGGCTGCGCGAGATACCGTCAGTTTGGAATTCAGCGTGCCGTCGTCGATTTTTGCCTGAATGGCGGCGCGAACCTGCTCTGCGGCACCTTCCGCCGTGGTTGCCTCGATGCCATTGTCGTCGGCAAGAGTGACTGAAATGGTATCTTCACCGATCTTGAAGGAAATGATGTCGGCGGCAGCAAAAGCAGCGTTGGTGTCATCAAAAGTCAGGGTCACGGCGCTGCGCGTCGTCTGGTTGATGGTCAAGTTGCCATCTTCGCCGGCTGCAATCGTGTTGTTCACGCCGGTGAGCAGGGGCACTTCAAAGCCATCAGCAATACCACCGGCAACCGTCAGCGTGCGGCTGGTGTCAGTGCCGCCGAGCGTCAGCGTGGCCCCCCCCGTCGCCGCGCCCGAGGCGGTGATGGCAGAGACAACATCAACGGTGCCCGCGGTGCCGACGCCCAGCGCATCTGCTGACATCGCATCAACCGAGACGGTAATATGATCTTCTGCATTGGTTGCGGTCCCGATCTGGAATGAGAACGACGCAGAGCCAGCACCGTTCCCCGTGCCGTTCAGCAGATCTTTGCCCGCCCAGGTGGTCACGGACGAGATACGGTCAATCTCATCCACCAGTTGGTCGACTTCAGCCTGAAGGTTGGTGCGGTCGGCAGCACTATTGGTGTCGTTTGCCGCCTGAACGGAAAGTTCGCGCATCCGTTGCAGAATGTTCACGATCTCATTATGCGCGCCTTCGGCGGTGTCGATCATCGCCTGACCATCCATCGCATTGCGGATGGCTTGGTTCGTACCGCGGATTTCCGACGTCAGGCGCGAGGCAATCGCCACACCTCCCGCGTCATCTGCCGCGGTGTTGATGCGCTGGCCGGTCGAAAGCCGCTCCATCGCATTTTCTTGCATTTTATTGACAGAAGACGCGGCCGCCGCAGCATGAAGCGCGCCAATGTTCGTGTTGATATTCAGAGCCATGATGTCTCTCCTATGTGCCCGAGGCCAAGCATCTCCGATCAAACGAAGGCAAAGCCCAAACTGTGGTTTGCTTTGTCTACTTACCCACCAGATACCGTTACCTTGCGCCACTCAGGCGCTTGAGAAGCTAAACGGCGCCATCTGAAATTGTTTAGGTCTGCCTTGCGAATCTGTTGTTCGATGGGTGCTGACGGGGTTCTGACGCTTTGGCGGCAGGGGCGTGGAGAATTTTAATTTACTGTTTGTTAACAAATGGTTGCGGCGTCAATTTCCTGACTTTTGGGCAGTCAAATAACTTTCTTTCCATGCGGTAAAAATTTCTGGCAAATCAACAGGTAAGGGGATGGGGGACCAAAATGCAGTTCTTTCCAGCGCAGCAGTTGCGCCAAAAGCAATCGCTTGTCATCACGGCGCAATTGCAGCAGGCGATCCGGCTTTTGACCTTGACCAATGTCGAGTTGACGGACTTCGTGGAAACCCAAAGCGCGGAAAACCCTTTCCTGGAAGCCGAGCCCGCGCATGATGGCATAAGCACCGCTGAAACCGCGCCTGCGCCGCGGGATGCCGCACCGGAGCTGGATTTTACGCAGGGCAAGATTGCGGCTGACGGGCCGATCACGGACACCGCTTTTGACAACCAGTTTGAAACCGGGCGGCTTGATCTGGGGCGCAAGATGGCGCGCGCGGACAGTGATTTTGATGCGCTGTCGCTGGTGGCGGCGGATGAGGGGCTTTCACTTTACGCCCATGCCTGTGCCGAGGCTGAGCGGCTGTTTGCCGAGCCAGTGGACCGGATGATTGCGCTTGCCATCATCGAGGCGCTGGAACCTTCGGGACGGCTTGGCCAAAGCGTTGAGGAAATCGCCTCTTTTGCCATGGTTGATGTTGGCCGCGTTCTGGTGGTGCTGGCCGCGCTTCAGCAAATCGAACCGGCGGGTCTTTTCGCGCGCGATCTGAGCGAATGTTTGCGCCTTCAGGCGCGCGACAAAAACCTTTTGACCCAGGATTTCGCAATCTTGCTGGAGAACCTGGAGCTTTTGGGGGCTGGCAATCTCAAGGCGCTGTGCAAGCTGTGCAAAGCCAGCCCGGAGCGTATGAATGAAATGCTGCGTATCCTGCGCGGGCTTGATCCAAAACCTGGGGCGCGGTTTGATTTTCGGGCGGATCCGATCCAACCGCCGGATCTGATCGTGCAGCGTCGCACCGATGGCTGGTCGGTTGAGCTGAACCGTTCCACCTTGCCTGCGGTGCGCATCCGCGAGAATTTCGCCAAATCGGTTTTGGAAAGTGGCCGTGGCGAAAATCTGAAAAGTTTCGTTGCTGAACGTGTTTCCGAAGCGCGCTGGCTGGATCGGGCAATCGCGCAGCGCAATGAAACCGCGCTTAAGATCGGGGCGGAAATCGTGCGGCTTCAGATCGGCTTTTTCGAAAAGGGTCTGGCGCATTTGAAACCGCTGGTCTTGCGCGATATTGCCGATGCGATCGGGATGCATGAAAGCACCATCAGCCGGGTGACGGCCAGCCTGATGATGGCAACGCCGCAGGGCACGTTCCGGCTGAAGGCGTTTTTCAGTTCTGCCCTGTCGCATGATACCAACAGCGATGGCGAAGCCGCGTCGGCTATTAAATACAAGCTGAAAAAGCTGATCGAAAGCGAACCCGCCGATGCGCCCTATAGCGATGATGCCATCGTCAAGATCATGGGCAAGGAAGGGGTGCGTCTGGCCCGGCGCACCGTTGCGAAATACCGCGAGATGGAAAGCATTCCGTCGTCGTTCCAGCGCAAACGCAATACGATTTTGACCGGCAGGCTTTGCTAGGCGGCGGCCAGCATGTGAAGCAGCGCACGGTGCTGGGCGGGGGTGTTTTCAAGCGCCGCCATGATCTTGCCCGCATCAAAAACCCGCAAACGGGTGAGCCCCTTGGCCACCCCAAGCCCGCGCCAGTGGCCGCCGGCCAGAATATCGCGTAGCCCGATCAACCTTTGTGGCCCATTGCTGATTTCAAGCAAACCGCCGCTTTGCGAAAAGATCGACACCGCCCCCCGGTCAACCAAAAAGACCGCCTCAATCGGGGTGTCCGGCATGAACAGCACCTCGCCATGCACCAGATGCAATATGTCGCCCTGTAACGCGCTTAGATGTTTTGGCAGGTTCAGCATTGGCCCCGCCCGCGGCGCAATTCCAGCGTTTCGATGGCGATGGATCGCGCCAGCATCCAGCTTAGCGGGGCCTCGGATTGCAGCCATTCGCGCACATTTTCCCGCGCGATTGGCACCAATTCGCAGGCGACCTTGGCGCGCAGGGTTATCGGGTAGCTGACGGCCCCAAAGAATTCCAGCGGCAACACCACCCCACCTGCGGCAAAGGACTTTCCCGAAACCTCATCGCGCACGCGACCGTTCAGCACGAAAAACAGCCGATCGGTCTCGGCGCCGGCCTCTAATATGGTTTCACCGGCCTTGAAGTGCAGGCGCGGAAACCGAGAAATATCAAGGTTTTCGAACAGGTTCTGGCGCATCTCATTCCTCGCAGTTTCCTTCAACGACCGGGGGCCGCAAAGGTTTACCCGCCAAGGCAAAGTTACGCAGTTTTTTTCCGCCCTACATCGGCAGCATTGCGCGGTGCCGCCACACGATAGGGATTGTGCCGTGCGACATTGGGCTTTGTGACCGGCTCAGAGCTGATTTTGACATCCGGGGCCAGCGCCTTGCAGGTATTGCGCGCGGCAATTTCGCTTGGTTCGGCAAGCACCATCCAGAAGAATTTATCTTCAAACAGCTTATATGACCGCAGCAGGCTTAACTGCGCGCGATAGGTATAAAGCGACAGCAAGACATAGGTTAGCGCAAAAAGGCTCCAATGGGTCAGGAACGTCAGCAGATGCACAATGCCAACCGCAACCATGGGGTAATAAAGCCGGTGGTTCATCATCCACAGGAAGGGCGCGTATTTCGGCAGGGTTTCAGGCTCGCAGGCGTGAAAGGCGGCATTTTTACGCACGTCGCGGAAGAATTCGAAATTCTGATAAAGTTCAAGCGGCGCGAATTTTAACCGCGCATAGGTTTGAAGGATCTGTTGCGCCGTCTCATGCGGGGCGGGTTCGAGGCCACCTTTTAGTGGCGTGTCGAAAATGACGTGAAAAAACTGCCCCGCGCGCCAAAAGGTTAACAGATGCGGCGTCATCGGTTCGCGTTCCGCCGTGCCAGAAGGGGCAGGGTCAGGGGCATCGGCTGGCGCTTTGGTGATGCCTTGCCGCGCGGCCAGCATTTCGGCATCGCCATTGAACATTTCACCGTCAAAAGCCACCAGCACATCGCCTTCTTTCAGCTTGCGGTTCCGTGCGGCCGGCGCAAGCCCACGCGTCATTTGCAAAAATGACGGGGGGGGCGGGGCGTCAGTCTGGTGCGGGTCTAAAGGGGGCATGGCTGATCAGGGGTATTTGATGGGGTTGTCGTCTTGCGCCTTGGGTGCCGTGCCCTTGGCAGAAGGGGCCACTTTCGGGGCAGCGGGCTTTGCAACGCTGATCTTGGCGGAAATTTCCTTTTGCAACAGCATGATGGTTTGCAGATTGGCATTGATTTCCGCCAGGGTCACGCTTGGGGCCGCGGCGGTGCCGTCCGGGCTTTCCGGGGCCTGGGCCATTTTCTGGGACATATCCCCGATCTTCTGGTCAAGCTTGCCCTGACTGTCGAGCAAAGTCGCTTTCAGTTCGTCAAGAATGCCGCGCGTTGTCTGAGAGAGCAGCCCCTTCAATTCAGTATTGCCGTCCTGCACCGTCTTGCGGGTTGCGGCCTGCTCGGTGCTGGCTGCGCTGGCAAGATTGTCGGTGGTGTCGCGCAAGGTCACAAGATCTTCGCTGAAGCTGCCGATAATGGCCTCGTGTTTTTCAAGGCTGGTCATGGCGGCGGTCAGCTTGTCGATGTTTTCTGCGAAGATAACCAAGCCTTCCAACGATGTTTCATTGGCGGTCTGCATTTCCGACAGGGTGCGAAAATACATGAGGCCGGAAACCACAATCGCCAGCGTCGATGCCGCCAGCGCACTGAAGAAAACCGTGCGGATTTGTTTATTCACCGTTTTCACTTCGGCGCGGGCAAGGTCGTAATCGTTGCGGATCTTGTCGAACTCGCCGCTCACGGTAATGGCCATGTCTGCCGCATCAAGCGCAGTCTTGATGCTGTCTTCGAGTGTCGGGGTGGCGGTTGTGGTGCTCATTCACCTCTCCTGACGATTGCCTGACACAGGTTTGCGCGGGGCAAACACGGGCCTTTTGTCATACCGAGCACAATTCGTGCCAGTTACCGCAAAAATATCGACATTCGGCAATTGAGACGAAACAAAACCAAAAGCGGCACAGCCCCAAGGCCGTGCTGGCCGGTGGGTTACAAAGAAATGCCGGCATGAACCGCACAGCGGGCGTTCGTGGGTTTGCGTCATTGATCCCCCGGCCGAAACAGCCGTTCCCACAGGGCCGAGATCGCAAAGCGAAAGGCCCCCAGCGCGCAGAAAAACGCGCAGATATAAAGCCCGATCCCGCGCCAGGCGGGGGTGGTTTCGGGAAGGCTTTGCGCCTCAAGAAAAAGCCAGCCTGCCATGCCCAGAAAGGCCGCGGATGAAATCATCTCGCCCAGACTTCTGGGGCGGTGGGGTTTGTATTTCATGCGGATGGGGTTCATGGCGCATTCCCTGTCATCGGGCGACCGTTCTGGTCGAATTTCAGATCTTCGGGCAAATCGACATCCGGGTAGTCAGGCGCATCGCCGCGATCGAGCCGGTAGACATAGGCCAGCACCGCTGCCACCGCACCAAACAGGCGTTCCGAAATTTCCTGCCCGATGTCGCCGGTAAAGAACAAGGCACGGGCCAGAAGGGGGCTTTGGAAAACCGATACGTTGAATTCGTTGCCTTTTTCGATAATCCGTTCGGCCATGCGCCCCCGTCCCATGGCCAGAATGATCGGCGCACCTTGTTCGCCGGGCACATAGCGCAGGGCCACCGCAAAATGGGTGGGGTTGGTGATGATCGCGGTTGCATCCTTGACGCTGTCGATTGCCGCAGCCTGTTGGGCGGCGCGGCGGCTGGCTTCGAACTGAAGCCGGCGGATGCGCGATTTGACTTCGGGCGAACCTTCGCTTTGCTTGTTTTCTTCTTTCAGGTCTTGCCGGCTCATGCGCAGCTTTTGCATGTGTTGGTGGCGCGACCACATGTAGTCAATCAGCGCGATCCCCCCAAGAAGCACGGTTGCAACGATCATAAGCTGGGTAAACCCGGCGAAGGAGGCGTCGATGGCACGGTCAAGGCTGGTCGAGGCAAGGGTAAGCATGGCTGTCGCTGCGGCCGACAAGACCAAATAAGCCGCCCCGCCCAGCACCGAGACCTTGAGAATGGCCTTGCCCAATTCCACCAGACTGCGCAGCGAAAACATGCGCATCAGCCCGGAAAGTGGATTGATGCGGTTGGCTTTGAAGGCCAGCGCCGATGCGGCAAAGCTGATACCGCCGCCCACGACCGCCTGGGTGATAATCACCGCCACAAGGATTGGCAGCGCGACAAACATTGAAACCGCCAGAAAATCGACAAAGGCTTCCCATGTCCGGCTGAGCACGAGATCATTCAGCGTATCGGCCTTGTCCCAAACAAAAAACGCCTGCCAGCGGCCAACCCAATCGCTGATAAAGGCCGACATGGCCATGAAAAGGAACAACCCAGCCAAAGTGGTTGAAAAGACGAACATATCCTTCGATGTCAGGATCTGCCCGTCTTCGCGCGCCTTTTCGAGCCGCCGCTGGGACGGCTCTTCTGTCTTTTCCTGGGCGTCGTCTTCACTGGCCATTGGATGCCGCCCCCCGCAAGGTTTCACCCACCAGATCAAGCCCGCGCGTCACCACATCCTGAAAGGCAAAGCCGATAGGGGCTGCCGCCAGAAACAGCAGCACGAACACGGTTATCAGCGTGATCGGAAAGCCAAAGGAAAACAGATTCAGTTGCGGGGCTGATCGGGTAATCAGCCCGATGGTCACGTTGACCAGAAACAGCACCACGACAAGGGGCAGCATCAGCCGGGCAGCGGTTTCAAACATTTCCCCGGCTGCCTGACTGCCCGCATCCAAAAGCCCGGCATAGGAAACCCCGGCCCCCATCGGGATAAAGCGATAGCTTTCCATCAACAGGCCAAGCGCAATGAGATGGCCATTGAGCGACAGAAAAATCGCGGTGAGGAACAGCGAGAATATTTGTGAAAGCACAGGCGTTTGCCCGCCGCTTGAGGGATCGACCTGCGCGGCAAAGGACAGCCCGGCCGTCGAGGCGATTTTTTCTCCCGCAAGGGAAACCGTGCTGAAAAAGATGTTCAACACCAGCCCCGCCGTCAGCCCGATGGCCAGCTCTTGCGCGATGATCGGCACCAGCATGAGACTTGTCAGCGTGGCGATGGGCGGCGGCGCCACTTGCCCCATTGCAAAAACGGCCATGCCACAGGTGAAAATGATGCGTGTCGGCAAGGCAATCATCCGCGAGCCAAAAAACGGCGCGGCCATGGCAAAGGCGCCGATCCGCAACGTCATGATGAAAAACTGCAAAACAAGGTCCATGACCCCTTGCATGGATTGCCCCGGCAGCCCGGCAAATTCTATGGCTGCGGCAGGGTTCATCGGATGGCCGCGATTTCTTCGAAGATGAAGGCGAAATAATCGGTGATCTGCGTCAGCATGAACCCCGACATCAGCGCCATAGCCCCAAGCACGACGATCAGCTTCGGAACGAATGACAGGGTCATTTCGTTGATTGATGTCGCCGCCTGAATGACACCGATAACCAGACCCACCGCCAGCGCCACCGCCAGAACCGGCCCCGCCGTTAGAACGATATGCCAAAAGGCAAGCCGCAAGTAGCCGATGTTTGCATCGAATTCCATCGCCTCACTCCGTTACAAAAGTTGCGGCGAGCGATCCCATCGTCATCGACCAGCCATCGACCAGCACGAAAAGCAAAAGCTTGAACGGCAGGGAAATCAGCATGGGTGACAGCATCATCATGCCGAGCGACATCAGGATTGAGGCGATCACCATGTCGATGACCAGAAACGGCAGAAAGATCAGAAAGCCGATCTGGAACGCGGTTTTGAGTTCCGAGGTAATGAAGGCCGGCAAGATCACCGAAAACGGAATGTCGGTCTTGCTTTCATACGCCGCTTCGCCCGCCATATCGGAAAACATCAACAAAGCGTCCGAGCGCGTGTTCAGCAGCATGAAGCCCTTAATCACCGCACTACTGCGCTGCGCCGCTTCTTCGGCGCTGATTTCTTCGGCCATATAGGGCGAAATCGCGCTGTCATAAATTTTGCCCAAGGTTGGCGACATGATCGAAAATGACAAGAACAGCGCGATTGCAATCAGGATCTGGTTTGGCGGGGTTTGCTGGGTGCCAAGCGCCTGCCGCAGGATCGACAGCACAATGATGATGCGCGTGAACGAGGTCATGCCCAGAACGATCGACGGCAGCACCGTAAGGGCGGTCATCAGGGCAAGGATCTGAAGCGAAAGCGAATAGGTCGTGCCGCCTTCACCGTTTGCCGCCGAAGTCAGCGCGGTCATGCTCAGCGGGTCTTGCGCCAGGGCAGGGGTGGCGAGTGCCCCCGCGAACATCGCCGCGATCAGGAAAGCACGCCGCATCACGGTGCCTCCGCATCAGGGCTTCGGGGGGGCAGCGGCCAAAACGCCCCCTGTCCCCGCCGGTTGCTTAATACAAGCAGGCGCTGGCCTTCGGTTTCGATCAGGATCAGCCGTTCTTGCGGGCCAAGCGTGGTGGTTTCCAACACACGGATGCGCCGATCGGCAAGGACATGCGCCCCCAGACCTTTGCCATATTTCCGGAAAAGCAGTTGCAACACCAACAAGACGAGCAAGAAGCCCGCGACAATCACGACTTTTGTCAGATCCACCACCGCCGCCTGCCTCCCTGATGCGCAAATCGGGGAAGCAAGGATCATGCCATATGCGAAGGCTTTGAATTATGCGACGCTAAATCAATATGTTGCGGGCTTTCAAATTCCCTGCACGCGCCGTTCAAGATCAACGATCTCGCCAAAGCGCACGCCGAAACGTTCGCCCACCATCACCACCTCGCCCTTGGCGATCATCGTGCCGTTGATCAAAATATCCAGCGGATCGCCCGCCAGCCGGTCAAGCTCTACCACTGAACCTTCGCTCAGCCGTAAAAGATCGCGGATGGTAATTTCGGTGCGGCCAACTTCAACCGTCATCTGCACTTCGATATTTTCCAGAACCCGCAGGTTTTCGATACTGGCGCGTTCGGAACGTGCGGCAGGTTCGTCATCGGTGGTTTTTTGGTCATTTGCCATTTTTCTATCCCGCTCAGTTGTCTTTTTCCTGATCTATCCGCTTGGTCAGATGCAGTGCTACTTGTGGCCCAACCTGGCCGATCTGGGCTTCAAACATCGGGCGGCCTTCCACCAAAACCCGCACGCCATCCAGCAGGTTCATCGGGAAGGTATCGCCGCTTTGCAGATGGATAAGATTGTTGATCGTGGTTTTCGGCTCTGCCAACCGCCCGGTCAGCGTCAGCGGAATATTCAGGATCGCGCGCTCAAGCCGTTGGCGCCATGACAGATCATTGTCCACATAATCCGATTGCACCCGCGAACGCAGTTGTGAGGCAATCGGTTTAAGTGTTTGCAACGGATAGATAATGTCAAATGTCGCGGGTTCAGTCCCCGGCAGTTGCACAACGAAAGAGCAGATGATGACCGTTTCACTGCCATCCACGAAAGAGGCGAACTGAATGTTCTCCTCGCGGCCCTGAATGTTGAAGGTCACGGTGGTCAGATCGCGCCAAGCCAGTTGCAGGGCCTCGTTCAAACCTTCGGTGACAATCTCGATCACCCGTTGTTCGGTGGCGGTGAATTCCCCCATCACCCGCTTCATCGGGCGCACAACCGTGCCGCCGTAATAGGAATTGGTCAGCAGCGAAATGAAACTTGGTGGAATGGCCAGCAATTGCGAGCCGCGCAGTTCCTCCATGCGGCTGGTTGTCATGCTGACGAAAGATTCCGCATCGGCGCTGTAATCGTCAAAGGTTTTCACTTCGGGCGGGAACGAAGAAATCCGCGGCTGGATGCGCAGCATGGGCAAAAAAACCGCCCGAGCAAAACGGCAGAAACGTTCGTTGATCATCCGCAGCGCATAGTAATCGCCCAAAAGCGACAGATCATCGGCGCCAAAGGCAAAGGGCTTTACCTCGGGGGCGGCGCCGTCCATCAAGATGCTTTCAGCATGTGATCCCCGGCCAAGCCCCTCGATCAGGGCCTCGACCTCTTCATTGCTGAGTTTGCGCGAAGATACCATCGGGGGGGGGCCTATTGCAGAATGAAGGTGGTGAAGTGAACGCCTTCAACGCCGCCAAAGCCTTCAAGCTCGGTCAGTTTGGCGTTGATGGCGTCGCGCATGGCCAGTGCCATGGCATCGCGCCCCTGCTTGCCTTCGATGTCTTCTTCGGTAAAGCCGCTGATCACGCCCAGAATTTCCGAACGCAGCGCCAATTGGTGCATTTCGACATTTTGCACGACGCTTTCATCGTATTGTGTCGAAACCCCGACCCCCAATTGCAGGAACTTGCGAGAGCCACGCAGGTTGGTGGTGAAGTTGCCGGGAAATTCGTAATAGCTGGTCACAAAGCTTTCTGGCGCATCGACGGGCTTGGTCTTTTTCGTGGGGCCGGCTTCTTCTTCGGTTGCGGCCGCGTCGGGGGCCGGAAGCTGGCCCGACTCCTGCAACTTGCGTTCAATGATCATGTCGATTTCTTCCGAGGGTGTCGGGGCCATCCCAAACAGGAAAAATCCTGCCCCGAGGCCGATTCCGACAAGCAAAAGGCCGCCAAGCACGAAGATCAGGATCTTGATGATCCCGCCTTTCTTCTTGCCTTCCGGCGCGGTCTGTTCAGCCATGTCTTTCTCCTCGCATTACCTTACGCCAGCATATTCACGCCCGACCGCGCCGCGCCTTGAAGCGGGGCAGAGGCCGGGGCCGCAGGGGCGGTGGCCCCCGGACGTTTGCTGTTTCGCAGAGCCATTCGTTCTTTGTTCGGTTGCCCGTTCTGGCCTCCGGCGCCGCCACCCTGTGCGGAAAACCCACCGAGTTTGAAACCCGATTGGTCCAGAAGCTGTGATAGCTTTTCTTCGCTGCCCAGAAGCATTCGCGCCGCCGCGCCGGTTTCTGTGACAAAATGCACCGAGGTGCGTTCGCCCTGAAGTTCCAGATTGATCCGCAGCGCACCAAGCGTTTTCGGGCGCAAGGAAATTTCAAACAGCTCGCTGCCATCGCGTGAGGCCCGCTCGATACGGTCCAGCAATTGCCGCCCCCATTCGCCATGGCGCATGTTCAATGCGGTTTCGGGCAAGGGGGCGTTTGCAAGCGGGTTTTGCGGCACCTGAACGCGTGGGGCAACGGGGCCATCGGTTGGCGCAGCCGTCCCAGCCATGGGCGCAAAATCGACCCTTTGAACCGCTTCCTGCGTTGGGGCGGCGTTTTCCCCGCGCTGGCGCAAGGCGGTCAGCTCGGCGCCCGTGAGATCAGGGCGAAGTTCTGCACCCGCGATGGGGGCAACGGGGGGCATGATGATAGCTGGCGCTGCGGCCTTCGGCCGTTCACGTAAAGGGGCTGGTTCGGCGGCAAGATTGGCCGGTCTTGGGCCGGTGCCGGCAAGGGGCGGCGGCAGGTTGGCCGCGGCTGCGGGCGCAAGGGGCGCGGTCAGGGGGGCCGGCTGCGCGGGCGGCAGGGCAACCGTTTTGGCGGGGCTGGCCAAGGGCTGTTGCACCACAAGGGCGGGCTTTTGTGCGGCGGGCGCGGGCGCAAGATGCGCCCGGGGTTCGGGCAGCCCGCTGCGGTCTTGCGCGCCGGTCTCTTGCGCGCCGGTCTCTTGCGGCATCGGTTGTGTCGCGTCGGCGGTTTTGGGCAGAGAAAATTCTGCCGTCGCGATGGGGGTGGCTGGCAAAGCGGCTGCATTTTGCCGCGCGACGGGGGCACGGTCACGTTCGGGTTCGGGGGGGGCGGGCTGTGGCGGGGCGGGGGGCAGCGAAGCGGGCAGGGCGCTGACATTGTTCCTTGCCAAATCGCGCGGGGCCTCAGGCGCGGCCGGCAACTGTGCGGGCATGGCTTGCGCAGCGGCATTGGCCGTTTCAGAGGGTATTGCCTGCGCAGGCGGCATTCCGGCACCTGCTGCATCAAAAAGGCCCAAGTCCGGCGAAACCCCGGCGGTTTTCCCGATTTCTCCGTCCTGCAAATCTTCTGAAGTCAGGGCGGATTTGCCCATCAGCGCCGGGGCGGAAATCACGGCTGCGGGGGGGGGCGCAAAGGCCAAATCCGTCAGGAAAAACGGCATTGCCGCCGGGTTTTCGGTATCGTCACGCGCGCCCCATATCACGTCAGGCGGCGTTTCAAGGCTCAGCTCCGGCACTTTGGGCGCTGTGGTATCGGCGGTCAGCGCGTTGTAGGGAATTTGCGGCAAGCCATTGCCGGGTATCGAAAAATCGGCAATCTCAACCGCCGTTTGGCCTGCATCCTCAACCGGGGCGATCAGCGCAAAAAGTTGCTCGAACGGGGCCTGCCCTGCGACGGTTGCTGCCCCGCCCGGCGGGGCGATCCGGGGCAGGCTCGTGGCCTCGGCAGGAAGGGCAATAGGCTTCATCGGTTCGCTCGGTTTTGGTCGCATCGGGCCGGGGAAAGGCGCGGCACCTTGCCTGCGATCTGCAAGAACAGTGCCAAGGCACTCAGCGTCCGGCTTTGTTGATGCGTGGCGGCATCATGCCTTCATGGCGCTTTTCCTTTTCGGCATGAACGGCCCGGCGCAGATCCTGCTTTTTTTCATCAAGGATGTTTTCGCGCGACTTGATATGCGCCAGCGCGCCACGGGCGGTGTCTATTTCCTGTGTCAAAAACTCGCTGCGGTTGCTGGCCAGTTCAAGCTGTTCCTGCATTTGCCGCCCATACCACGCCCGCGAGCGCAGATTGAACGCGGTAATCGGCTCGCTCGGCGGCGCATTTGCTTCAAGCAGGCGTGCCAAACGGCCCTGCATATCCAGCGATTTTTCAAGTTCGGCGTTCAGATCCTGCACCAGTTGCGCCTGCTGGCGCAGCTTCAGCGCCTCGCGCATTTTCATGAGATTGAGCAGTCGGATCTTGCGCGACATGGCGCCCCTCTTATTCGCCCATCAGCCCAATCAGCGATTTCTGGCTGTCGCCAAAGCTCGCCGGCTCGTTCGGGGCCTGTCGGATAAATCCGGTAAGTTTCGGCCAAAGCGCCACCGCCTGATCCAGCTCACCATCTTGCCCGGCACGATAGCCCCCCATCAGCATCAGATCGCGGTTTTCCATGTAAAGCGACATCAGCCGCCGGAATTTCGTTGCCGCCTTCAGGTGACGCGGCGGCGCGATTTCGGACATCACGCGGCTGACCGAAGCGCCCACATCCACGGCCGGATAAATTCCCATTTGGGTCTGGTTGCGCGAAAGCACGATATGGCCATCCAAAATGGCGCGGGCGGTATCCACCACCGGGTCATTGGTGGTGTCATCGCCATCGGCCAGCACGGTATAGAACGAAGTAATCGCCCCTTCCCCTTCGGTGCCGGTGCCCGAGCGTTCAATAAGGCAGGGGATCAGCGATACGACCGAGGGCGGATACCCTTTGGCCGTGGGCTGTTCCCCAAGCGCAAGCCCGACCTCGCGCCGGGCATGGGCCACGCGCGTCAGCGAATCCATGATAAGCAGCACTTCCTTGCCCTGCGCGCGGAAATATTCGGCAATCGCTGTGGCCCGGTTCGCCCCCCGGATCCGCAACAGGGCCGAACGGTCGGCGGGTACGGCCACCACGCAAACCTTCTTGCGCGCCTCGCCCTGCATCACCTGTTCGACCATGGCCCCCACTTCGCGGCCACGTTCGCCAATCAGGCCCATGACGATGACATCGGCTTCGGAAAACCGGGTCATCATCGAAAGCAGCACCGATTTTCCTACCCCAGAACCCGCGATGATGCCCACACGCTGCCCACGCCCAATGGTCAAGAGCGCATTCACCACCCGCACCCCCACATCAAGCGGGCGCGCGACGGGGGCGCGCAACAACGGATTAAGTGGCTTGCCCATCAAGGGCCATTTGTCAGGCAATTCCAACGGCCCCAAGCGATCAAGCGGATGGCCCTGCGCATCAATCACCCGGCCCAAAAGCCCAGGGCCCGCAGCAATATCATTGCCCTCTGCAATTGGCGAAACCCGCGCGCCAATTTCGATGCGCGCGTCAAGATCATAAAGAAACAGCAGGTTGCGGCCTTCACGAAAGCCGATCACTTCGGCCAGCGCGGCGGTGGCATTGGCAATTTCGATCCGGCAGACGGTGCCAACGGAAACCGGAAAGCCATCACATTCCAGCACCTGCCCGTCAAAGCGGGTCACGCGGCCGCTGAGCGCAAGGAAATCTTGCTGGGGCAGGGCGGCCAGATCGGCGCGAAGGGTGGACAGGATCGCGTTCATTCTGACGCTTCCGTTGCCGCGCCACGATGGCGAAAGACGGCCCGCCGCCGCCGTTCGGGCGGTTCCAGACAATCGGCCATGGTCAGCCCGCCAAGGCACAGCTCTACATCGCCGCGCGACAGGTCTTCTTTGGCCACCATACGCATCGTCGACAGGATTTCGGATTGCGAAACATGGTCAATGATCGCCTCCAGATCGTCGGGATGCAGGCGCAAGACCGGGGCTGAGGCGCAGGCGTGAACCCGGTCGGCCAATTCTTCGATGCGCCGCATGAACGGCTCTGGCAGGTCATCAATGGCCATGCCAGCACGCGCCGAGGCAAGCTGCCTGACCGAGCTTTCCATGGTGGCCCGCATATCGGCCAATGCGCTTTCGGGCGGCGCGGTCAACGCTTGTGTGGCGGCTTCCAGCGCGGCAAGCGCCTGCTGCAACGCCTCACCATCGGTGCGACGGGCTTCGGCCTGACCTGCCGCGAAAGCTTCGGCGCGCACCCGTTCCAAATGATCCGGGTCGAATGACGGGGCGGCGGCAATCGGTTCCGGCTCTGGCACCAGATATGGCGCAGGCGCGGCGGCCTTTGGCAAATCCTCCAACGGCGCTGGCTCTGCCATAGGCGCTGCGGGTTCAAACTGGACCTCGAGCGGTTCATCCATCGCGCTGTCTGGCGTGACTGGCACCACCTCGGGCACCGTTTCGGGCGGCGGTTCTTTCAGACGGGCTTCGCGGGCCAACTCCATCAGACTTTTGGGTTTGAATACCCCCGGCTCTTTTTTCGGTGCCGTTTCGGATGCCTGGTAAGTTTCGGCCCGCGCCGTCTCGATCAAATGATTGATCTCCTCCACCGCGAGCGGTGCAGGCGAATTTTCCGGTTCAACGGGGGTTTTTGCTGCTTTAGCCATGTCTTACACCATTTCGTCGCCGCCACGGCCGGCCAGAACGATGGTTCCGTCATCCGACATCTTGCGGGCAATATTGATGATTTGCTTCTGTGCCTCTTGCACTTCGGTCAGGCGAACCGGGCCAAGGGCCTCCATCTCGTCCTTGATATTGGCTGCGGCGCGGGTGGACATGCAGCCAAAAAGCTTTTCGCGCAAAAGCTCGTCAGCGCCTTTCAGCGCCAGCACCAGCACATCGGTATCGACATTGCGCAAAAGCGTTTGCAACGAACGGTCGTCCGACATGACAAGGTTGTCGAACACAAACATGTTGTCCTGGATTGAGATCATCAGGTCTTTGTTTTCTTTGCGGATTTCTTTCATGATCCGCTGTTCCATCGCCGTCTTGGTGAAGTTCATGATCTTTGCCGCCGCCTTCACGCCGCCAATTTGCGAGGCGCGCAACGTGGTATTGGCCTGGAACTTCTGCTGCATCACGCGTTCCAGCTCGCGCACGGCATCGGGCTGCACGGTTTCAAGCGTGGCAATGCGGCGCACCACTTCGGGCTGCAATTCTTCGGGCAAAAGCCCAAGCACATCTGCCGCCAACCCGTAATCGAGATAGGACACGATCAGCGCCACGATCTGTGGGTGTTCGTCGATGATCAATTCCGAAATCGCGCGCGCGTCCATCCAGTCAAGAATGTCGATGGGCCGCTCGGATGAAGCGGGCGTAATCCGGCTTAGTACCGATTGCGCCTTGTCGCCGCCCAAAGCCTTGGTCAGCACGTTGCGAATGTAGTTGCCAGCCCCAAGCCCGATGCTGGTTTGCTGTTTGATGATCGCCAGAAACTCATCCAGCACGTCGTTCACCGTGGCCTGATCAACGCCTTGCACCGAATACATCGCCGCCCCCAGATGCTGCACTTCGCGAGGGGTCAGGTTTTTCAGAATTTCCGCTGCCTCGTCTTCGCCCAAAAGCATCATGAGGATCGCGGATTTCTGCGTGCCGGTCAGCGTGTCGAAGAGGCGAACCACTTCTTCTGCCGTTTGGGATGCCGGTTCTGCCATCTGCACTATTCCAAAGGTTTTGAAGGGGGGGCCAAACGGCCCGCCCGGTTCAGGATTTCAGGTCGAGTTCTTTTTTCATCATCTGCTTGAACACGTTCGATACGCGGCCTGCCTCGTCGCCTACGATCATGCGGATGATGGCAACCTTGTCGTCATAGGTGTTTGCGGTATCGAGCATCTCCAACGAGATGTTGGACTTCTTGGGCTTGAGCTTGGCCTTGATGTCTTCAAGCGTCTCGCCATCATTGACCTCGACAGAGTCAAGCGCCTCAGCTTCCTCCTCGGTCAGGCCAGCGTGCCCGCCTGCACCACCACCACTGGGCACCAAAACCCGGTTCAGCAGCGGACGAATGACGCCAAGCGTGATGACCGCAAGCAACAGAACCGTAACGCCCTGTTTGGCTACCTGTTTGATCCAGTCGGTTTCAAACCAATCAACCGAAACGCCTTCGAGCGTGGAAATAAAGGGCTTGGAGGCCACCGTCAGCGTATCACCGCGGTCGGGTTGCAGGCCGATGGCGCTGGCCACCAGCCTTTCAATGTCGGCCATCGCCTTTGCGTCAAGCTCTTGGGAAATTTCCTGCTGGGTTTCGGGGTCCAGCACAACGGCATTGCGCAGCAAAAGGGCGGCATCAATCTTGATGATGCGATTGCTGGGCACCATGGTCGTTTCAACTTTGCGGCTTACTTCGTAATTGCGCAACTCGCTGCTGGAGCGGCTTTCGGTGGTGGGGGCCACCCCCGCCGCATCGGGCTTGGTCGCGCCCAGTTGTGCCTCATTCGGGGCGGTGTTCGATGTCGCACCGGGCACGCCGCGCGCGGTGATATTGCCGGACACATCCAGAGTGTTTTGCTCGCTGCGCAAGGCGGTTGCGTTGGGATCAACGCGTTCTTCGGTCACTTCGCTGCGGGTAAAGTCGATTTCGATATTCACCTGTGCATTGGCATTGCCCGGCCCGACAATGGGCGTGACAAGGCTTTCGATGCGCTGGCGGTAAATGTTTTCAAGCCGCATCCGATATTGCAGTTGGGTATCGGTGATGATCGCCGCCGGATCGTCCAGCGGGCGCGACAAAAGCCGCCCGGCCTGATCAACGATGGTGACATTTTCGCGCGCCATTCCCGGCACCGAAGTGGCGACCAGATTGATGATCGCCTCGACCTGCGCCTCGTCAAGCCGGCGCCCCGCCGCCAGTTGCAGAAAGATCGAAGCCTTGGGCTGCTCTTGTTCGCGCACAAAGACCGACCGTTCGGGAATGGCCAGATGCACCCGCGCGGCCTGAACGGCGGAAATTTCGTTGATCGAACGCGCCAGCTCAACCTCTTGCGCCTGCTTGAGCCGCACGATTTCGATCGAACGGGACGTTCCCATCGGAATATCGCTTAAGGCATCATAGCCGGCAGGGGCCGCGCTGGGCAGGCCCTGCGCCGCAAGCGACATGCGCGCGCTGTGATAATCGCCCACTGGCACCAGCACCTCGCCCGTGGCCGGATCAAGCGTGACATCAACATTGGAGTTCTTCAGCGCCTCGACCACCCTGGCCTTGTCGGTTTCCGAAAGTGCCGCATAAAGCGTGGTGCGTTCGGGCTGGCGCATGTAAAAATAGCCGAGCAACCCGATGGCAATCGCCAAAATGGCAATGAAGGTTGGCAAGGCGCGCTGAAATCCGGGTTGGGCGGTCAGCTCTCGCACCGCAACCAACGCATTGCCCGTAACCGCGACCAGCCCGGTTCCCGAGCCGTTCCCCGCGCGCTTGATCTGCGCCAGTTGCGTCGTGTCAGCCATGTGTTCCCCCAAATTCCAGTTCTCAGGCAGCCGCTACGGTTAAACCGGCATATTCATGATGTCTTTGTAGGCGCTGAGCGCCTTGTTGCGGACGTTCAGGGCAAGCTGGAATCCAAGCGAGGAAACCTGCTGCGAGACCATGACCTTGGCGAGGTTGTTCTCGCTTCCCATTTCATAGGCGGTCGCCAGAGACTCCGCTTCGTTCTGGGCTTGCGCGACCTGTTTCAGCCCCTCGGACAGGCGCTGAGAAAACTCTGGCCCGGTGGTCTTGGGGGCCAGTTGCTCTTGGGCTTTGGCCAAAGAGCGCAGGTGGGTCTGGTCAACCTGATACCGCAATCCGCCGCCGATCGTGTTCATGCTGCGCCCTCCCTCAGCCGGTCATGGGCCATGGCCTGCTGCAAGGCCCAGGGCCGCATCGGCGTTACCGCGCGCCCGGTATCAAGCATGATGTCCCCCGCCACGATCTGACCGTCGAGATGGATCACAAGCGCCCGCTGAATAACGTTTTCCAACTCGCGCACATTGCCGGGCCAGTCATGCGCCATCAGAACTTCGGCTGCATCGGGGCTGAGCCAGGGCATGTCCTGCCCCTGCTTGCAGTGACGCCGCAAAAGGGCGGTCGCCAGTGGCAAAATATCTTCCGGCCGGGCTGCCAATGGCAGGGTTTCCAGCGGAAAGACATTCAGCCGGTAAAACAGATCTTCGCGAAAGGCGTTGCGGCGGACTTCGTCTTGCATGTTGCGGTTGGTGGTGGCGATCACCCGCACATCGACAGGAATTTCCTGATGCACGCCAAGCGGGGTTACGCAGCGTTCCTGCAACACCCTGAGCAGTTTGGATTGCAACCCCAGCGGCATTTCCGAAATCTCGTCAAGCAGCAGGGTGCCACCGTCGGCGGCCCGGAAAATTCCCTTGTTCGCCACCGAAGCCCCGGTGAAAGCCCCTTTTTCATGGCCAAAAAGCATGGCTTCCAGCATGTTTTCAGGGATGGCGGCGCAATTGATGGCAACAAAAGGCTTTTCCGCGCGCCCCGAACATTCGTGTATATGGCGCGCCAAAACCTCTTTGCCGGTTCCGGTTGGCCCGTTCACCAGGACGGTGACATCCGTGCGCGCAACCCGGCCCGCCATCGCCATAAGCTGTGCGGTCGCAAGATCGGCAGCGATCATGTTCGAATGGCCCACGCAAACCTGATCTGTCACGACCACGCGCGCAAAAGGCGTGCGTGCCTGTGCCGCGGGAAGTTCAATGCGCAAAAGTTTGCCGTCCAGTTCACGGCGCAGGGCAAAGGCCGAAGCGGTTTCGTTGACAATCACCACGCGGTGCGGACGAAGGGCGCGGGCGCGCTCCAACATCTTTTGCGCCCCGCCCATCGCGGCCTCTGCGGCGGCCGAAAGCACAAGAGTTGGCGCCTTTTCGGCAGAGCTTTGGGGCAGGGTATCGACCAGCTCAAACCCGATCGCCCGACGCGCGATTTGCGATGCCAAACCTTCGGCACCTTCGAAGCTCGTTCGATCAATCAGAATTTTTCGCATACCACACCTCCCGGTCGAAATCGAAAGAGGCAAGAAGCAGGCCAAGTTTGTGTGAAAAGCCGAAGTGTTTTAGCTTTTGGCTGTAAGCATATGATTATTATTTGTTTTTATGTCACTCTGCGGCGGGGTTTCAGGATTGAAAACAGGGGCAAAACGGCGGTGTCAGAAAACCGTTGGAAAAATGCGCAGGGGGTAAAATTATCCGACATTCCTAAGCGTGCAATTCGGCATGAAACTTGCACAGGCAGGGAAAATGAAAGACTGGAAGGCCCGAATGAACCCGAATATTCTTGGTTCCATCATCCTTGCGGCAATCTTGGGGATAATTGGCACCACCATGTATATGATGGGCCTGTTTGACCGCACGCCGCGCGACGGATTGATTGATGTGCGCGTCGCGCTCGTGAATACCTGCGATGTGAAGGATGAATATTTCATCGTTTATGCGCCGCAATCGGGGAAAACAGCCCGTTTCAGCAATGGCTCTACCAATATTCGGGTGAAAAAAGGCGACATCTTGCGCCTTGTAATTGACCCGTCTTACCCGGCCATCAAATATGCGGGCTATGATGAAAAGGCCAAATCACGGGTAGAACTGGTTGCCGATTGCATCTCGGGCGAGCGTCAGAACATGGTGACGCGCAGTATGAGAAAACAGTTCGGTGACTGAAGTTTTCTCTAAACAAAGTTTGGAAGTTGTCGTTCGGCTAAGCAACGGAAAATAAATGGGATCGGAGCCGCCCGATGAACTATGTCCTTGCCAGATCGCAATATGCACAAAGCCAGCAAGCACAGGTCAGCGATCTCTCGGACCCCCATGAAATCGTTTTGATCACCATGCAAGAACTGCGCAAAGCACTCAGCGCAATTGCCCATTCGCCTAAGCGCAATGCTACAAATTCGCGCTATTACACCAAAGCCTATACCGCTATCTATATCCTGCAATCGAGCCTGGATTTTGAACGTGGCGGAGAGATTGCAACAAACCTGTTCCAACTCTATGAATATTTCCGCCAACAACTCTCACGCGCGTTGTCAGGGCAAAGTGACCAAAGATTGGATCAGTGTGTTATGTTGCTGGATGAAATCATCGAGGCATGGGCCGGGATGAGTTGATCGCTTTCGTCGCCGACAAGGCAGAATAAGGCAAGGAACGGATAGGGTGTCGAAATACTGCCCAGACTGGTTGTTTTCCGCAGTCGCCGCGCTTGTCGCGCAGCGCTATCTGCATTCGCCCTTCGAATTGTCGGTTTTTGCACGAAAATATTCTGCGGTTCTTTCTGAACATTATGAACTGGTTCCGCCCGATCATTTAGAGCAGACAGCCGAAGAATTTTTGCGCATTTTGGCCGAGGTAGAGGCCGATGACGCCGATGGTGCGCTGCGTTCCTTTGCGCATGACCGATTGACGCGGATGCCAACCGGAGAAGTTCGGCGCATCAAGGGGCTGTTTCGCTCAGCTTTGGATGGCACGCGAAATTGCGAATATTCCGTTTCCGCTGCGGCAAAATCCTTCCGACCCTTTTATTTTATGATGCGCAATAAGTCAGAATTGGTAGCACCGCCAAGCTGGAGCTGGAAACACGTCCCTGATGGCGAATGGATCAACAACTTGCCGGAAATAGAGGTCTCCATCCTCGACAATCTTTAGGCGCAAATGTTGATTGCGTTCCCAAATCGAGGGGCATCGCGGTGTAGATTGGATAGCCGGGCCATCCGTGTTGCGGCGCTATCATGAATATATAGCGGCATTAACAAACTACGCGCCATCAGCGCATTTTCGGTGGTTTCTGCTGAAGGGACAAGCTGCGGGTGATAAATCGTGATCGCCCTAAAACCCATATCAGCCCGCGTCAGCGCATCCATCGCCAGAACCGGCGTCACACCTTCCATGGTTTGACGAATATCTGGCACGGAACTTGCAGTCACTGCATGTGACGACGCCGAAAACCCCTGCGGAACGACCAGCGGGGCCAAATTCGGTAAAGGTTGGATCGGGTCCAGCGGTAACATCCGGCCTCGGCAAAACAGATTGCAGCGGAGAGTCTACATGGGTCGCGCCATAATTCCAAGAGGACGCGCTGAAATGCGGGATCCTGCTGCGCTGCGTAAAAGCCAGCCGGTCGATCCAATTGGCACGGCGCTGGTTACATTGCGTGTCGCCCGACAAAATCTTGCCGCGTTGGCCGCACATGTGGAAAATGATGATCACGCTTTTCGCTTGCTTTTCAATATTCGGCAAAGCCTGAGCTTTTTGATCGAGGCGATGGCTGAAAAGCAACATCAGGCTGCGCAAGAGTTGACGGTGTTTTTTGAACAGATATCAATGAATATTGCGCTCGAGTTCATTGATAATGGCCGCAACTTTTCACAGGAAGACCGCGCCCTAGCCGAGGTGGAGGCCCTGATTGCGGGGCTTTTCTCGTAACGATATGACAGATGCAGCCGATCAAATTCTTATCTTTAATCGTAAAATCAGGCAGGCTGTGGCCGAAAGTGATTTTGTGCGCGCATATGCACTTGATCAACGTCGGAGAAGTTTCATCATCGCACTGGATTTACAAAATCAAAGTTTGGACAGTGCTGTGCGCAAAGCCGTGGGTGAAGCCATGAGCGATCTTGCTGAACTTACATTGCAGCTAGAAGAAGGGTTGCTCACCCGTTTTCGGCTGAATATCGCGCGGGCGCGGCGGGCTTATTCGGCCCAACTTGCGCCCATGAACCGCGTGAGGTGAAAGTGTTTTTTAGACATTCAGGCAGCAAATCCGATAAGGCCTGTCGCCGCTGCGCGACAATCCGCACTTTTGTGTTCATTGCCGCAATTTTGATCGCAGCAATTCCACTTGCTCCAGAAAAAATCAAACCGCTTTCAGGATTTATTCCAATGCATTTCGCCTTGGGTTTGATGGCCCTTGGCACCGTGGCTTTTGGTATTAGGTGGTGGCAATGGCAGCGTGAAAGCGCCCAGGTGGCGGCACGGCGCCAAAGGGCACAATAAGCCTGAGCGGCGGGTTGTCGCGCCCTCTCACGTTAAGTTGAAACGCGCATATCTTTGGATTATCTTTTGGAAATCATGGTCTTCAAGCGTTTCCGGCGTGTTGTGCCGGGGCGCTTTGATGTGGTGGGGGTTGACATGATGTCAAAGCCTTGAAAGATATGCAAAAAACAAAATGTGAGCGCCGAAACTATCGTGAGAAGCCTGTTTTCCAGACATGGTGCGAAATATAGCCCTGTGTTTTTCGGGGCATATTTGTTCACAACGATATACGCGGTGTCTGTGTTTATTTATGCCATGGTGATTTTGTTCACCACCCTTCCGGCCACGAATACCGAATATGGAGTGCTCGTTGCTGACCGACTTATGTCTGGCCGCATCTATGCACTTCCGGTTTTCTTTTTGATATTCCAATACTCTTTCTGGAAGCAAAAATATTTTTTCGAAGTTCTTATTGCCTGCGCAGCGTGGTTGGCCTCAACCTATTTGGAAGATTATTTTGCTTTGGGGGGCAGGTTTCATCTTTCCTATTTGTGGCCATCTCACATCTTGTTGGCAATGCGACCACTGCTATTGATTGCCATCCTGTGGATGATTCTTGAACATCATGCGCAACGGTAGGCGGTTAGATCTATGGTGAAATTGACCCGGCAGGAGATCGACGCGTTCTTGGGCGAGGATGTTTCGATACGGCAGCGCCTTAAACTTGAATCTTTCCTGAGTTTTGGCTGGATTTTTACCGCCTGCTTCGCTTATTCATTTGTTTTTGTCGTAACTTTTGTCGTGACGACGCAAATTTATGGTGCAAGTTTTTATGTGCAACAGGCGAACCTTCCTCCTGAACTTGCTGCGGCAATTCCGGCAACTGAGGACATCTTGCAGATAAGTGTTCCATCCCGGATGATCACATAGACCCTCGCCGATCTGCGCTTTTCTTGGCAAGATCGATTTTGCGCGAGGTTCGGGATGGGGATGTGAGATGCTGATTTCTCTTCACAAGCAGGCGACGA
>Ga0172373_10003129_pt1 | contig 24564 bp, 23 predicted proteins | sample Lak10m_2_FD_114546 | JGI IMG/M metagenome (GOLD analysis project Ga0172373, IMG submission 114546) | Freshwater microbial communities from Kabuno Bay, South-Kivu, Congo - kab_092012_10m | ecosystem: Environmental > Aquatic > Freshwater > Lake | place: Democratic Republic of the Congo...
AACCCCCAGTGGCGCGATCTCTGCGAAGACATTGCCTGACGGCTCCCGTCGGTTGGATGCCCGCCTGCGCGGGCATGACGTCAAAAATTTACCCTTCCGTAACCTGAGTTCGGAGCCCTGGGCTCAGCCCAGCCCCAAACGCGCCGGCAGCCCCACCTTCCACGCCGCCAGGGCCGCTACCGCCAGACCGGCGGCCAGCAGCAGGTACAGCCCCCAGGGACGCCGCTTCTCGGCGAAAGGATCGACCAGGGACCGTTCGGCCCCCGGCGGCAGGTGGGCCAGTTGCGTCAGCGATCCGCCGAAGGGAATGTTGATGGTCGCCCGGGCGTTCACCGCCCAGCCGGTGGCGTCCAGGATCGGGGCCAGATTGCGCTGCCTGAGCTTCATGTAGGCGATGACCATGCTGGGACCGGACACCGCCAGCACCAGGGCCAGCACCGCCAGCGGCATCTGCCACCAGACCAGCCGCAGGAAGCCGGTGACCACCGAGGCGATGGCGGTGCCGATGGCCCCGACCGCCAGCCCCAGAGCGGCGAAGATGCCGGCGAACCGGCCGGCGTCGAACGGGCTTTCCTTGGCCGGCTCGGACGCCTTGGCCCGTGCCGCCGCCATCTTTTCCACCTGATTGCCGACGAAACGGCCCAGTTGCTTGTACGGCGCCCAAAAGGCCTGGCGCATGCTGATGGGGTGCTCGACGATGCGCACGATGGTGGCATCCCAGTCGCGGCCCTTGCGGTCGTAGAACACCCCGTTGCGGCCGACCATCAACTGGTCGGACTCGCCCGAGGTGAAGCCGGCCATGATGGTCATCTTCTCGTTGCTGCCCCGGCGCTGGCAGTCGCAATAGACCAGATAGATGCGCGACAGCGTCGCCAGCAGGGCATGCCGGGCGGCATCCTCGACCCGGACGCACAGATCGGCGGAGCGGCCGTCCAGGTACAGCGTGCCGGCCTGGAAGATGGCCTTGCTCCGGCGATTGTAGAAATCGCGGAAGCTGACGAAATTGTTGACCAGCCGGAACAGATGCAGCCGCAGCACGATCAGCTTTTCGACGGCGTCGATGGCGGCGGCCTCGGCCTCCAGCGCCTTGTCGCGGGCGATCAGATCCTCCAGTTCGGCCCTGGGGGCGCCGTCCTGCAGGGCCAGCACCCGGTCGCGGCCCAAACTCCCGACCCGATTGGACGGTTTGGCGGCCTGCCATGCCGCATAGGCGGCGAAACGGTCCTTGACCGTCTCCCAGTCCCGGGCGGTCAGCCGGGTCCGCGGCCCCAGCAGCGGAACCGCCACCAGATCGCGAAACCGCCGCATCGCCGCCTCCCAGGCGGGATTGAGCCCCTCGGCCAGGGGCAGGTCGGCATTGGGCGCGATCCTGGCCAGCGGCAACGGGGCCAGGGCGGCCAGGGATTGCTCGACCCCCAGGGCCGCCAGGGCGGCGAAACTGTCGGTCGACGGGTTGACCGCCTGGGCGGCGCTGTCGCTGTAGGCCGCCAGCCGGCAGCGCAGGAAAAAGCCGTCGATCTTCTCGCGCACGGCCTCCAGGGCGGCGGCGGCATCGGCGCGGTCGTCGCCGCCGGTCGCCTCTCCCTGGCGCAGCCATGCCGCCAGAATGGCGATCTCGGCAAAGAAGGCGTCGACGCGGCCCTGGTCGATGCCGGTCAGGCCGGACCGATCCGGCACACCGCCCATGCAGGCGACGATGTCGCCGATCAGCGCCCGCACCGGCCCGCTGTCGGCGGCCTCCGGCGGGATGACGCCGTCGCCGTTGAAGTGGGTCTGGGCGAAGATGCGGCCGGTGTCGCGGGTGTCGGCCAGGGCGATGGTTCCCGCCCCGTCCTTGCCCAGGTTGGCCAGGATGCGCCGGGCGGAAGCCAGGACCAGCGCGCCCTCGGGCGACGCCTCGTCGATGGCGGCCAGATCCAGATCGTCGCCGGGCCGGACCAGTTCCTCGGGGTCCTTCAGCACGGCCCTCAGCCAGCGGACCGCGGCCAGCAGCTCGGCGGCACGGATGCGGCCATCGGAATCGGTATCCAGGATGGCCAGCGCCCTGTCGTCGAACTCGATTCCGGCGGCGGGACAGGCCAGGGCCACCCACAGCTTCTGGTCCAGCCCCTCCAGCGCCAGCAGGTCGGCCCCGGTCTCGATGCGCACCTGATCGAAGCCGCCGGCACGGAAAAATCGCCAGACATGCGATGAGGGCCAGACATGCGATGATGGATCGACGCTCATGGTTCCCCACTCCCCTTGGGCCAGTCCTGCCGAAAGGCTACACCCGCCGCCTCCCGCCCGCCATGTGGAATTTTATCTTCCATACATGGATAGATACTTGCCATATCCCGAGGGCCATCGCCGCATCGCAGCACGCGCCACCCCAGGAAAACCGGGACCGGCCATCCAACTTTATTGCGCCGCACCCACCCGATGAGGTTGGCACGGCTTTTGCGGAAATTGACGGCAAGCAACCGAGAAAAAGAATATCGGGAGGGTGTCCGACGGTGGGAAAGACGGTCCAGCAGACCGCCGTCCCCTGTTGCCTTCCTTCCGCTGTTCACGGCAGACGAGCCCTGGAGAGGTGGGGAAGACCGATGTACGACGACCGCGACACCCAGTTTGAAACGAATGTCGAGACCCGATTCGGCGTCTCGCGCCGCGACTTCATGAAGTTCTGCGCCGCGATGGCCGCCACGATGGGCCTGCCCAAGGGCGCCGACGCGCAGATTGCCGAGGCCATCACCAAGAAGGAGCGTCCTTCGGTGATCTGGCTGCACCACCAGGAATGCACCGGCTGCACGGAATCCCTGCTGCGCTCGGAACACCCGACGCTGGACAAGCTGATCTTGGACATCATCTCGCTGGACTACCACGAGACGGTGTTCGCCGCCGCCGGCCATCAGGCCGAGGCCGCCCGCAAGGCCGCCATCGAGAAGAACAAGGGCAAGTACCTGCTGGTGGTGGAAGGCGCCATTCCGCTGAAGGACGGCGGCATCTACTGCAAGATCGGCGGCCAGACCTCGCTGGAGCTGACCCGCGAATGCGCCCAGCACGCCGCGGCGGTGGTCGCCATCGGCAGTTGCGCCTCGTGGGGGGGGATGCCGTCGACCCCGCCCAACCCGACCGGCTCGGCCGGCGTCGGCGAGGCCCTGGGCCGCAAGGACATCGTCACCATCCCCGGCTGCCCGCCCAACCCCTACAACTTCCTGGCCACCATCGTCCATTTCCTGACCTTCGGCGCCCTGCCGGCGGTGGACGCCAAGGGCCGCCCGACCTTCGCCTATGGCCGCCTGATCCACGACAATTGCGAGCGCCGCGCCCATTTCGATGCCGGCCGCTTCGCCCTGGAATTCGGCGATCCCGGCCACAGGAAGGGCTATTGCCTGTACAAGCTGGGCTGCAAGGGGCCGGAAACCTACGCCAACTGCCCGTCGATCCTGTTCAACGACGTCGGCACCGGCTCGTGGCCGGTGGGAACCGGCCATCCCTGCATCGGCTGCACGGAGAAGCACATCGGCTTCGAAAAGCCGATCCATGCCCTGGCCGACCTCAAGACCAACCCGCCGACCGGCTATCCGCGCATCGTCGAGGAGCAGGGCACCGGCGCCACGCTGGCCTCGGCCGCCCTGGTGGCGGGCGTCGCCGGTCTGGCGGTCGGCGCCGGCATGAAGATCGCCGGCAATCTCGGCAAGTCGGAACCCAAGGACGGCGAGTAACCCCATGTCGCTCAAGCGTCGAAGCTTTCTGAAAGGGGCTGCCGGAGGCGGCGCCGCGCTGGCGACAGCGGCGGTGGTGCCGGCCCCGGCCCAGGCCCGCCCGAACAAGGTCATGCCGCCGCAGGCGGTGGGCCTTCTCTACGACTCGACCCTGTGCGTCGGCTGCAAGGCCTGCGTCGCCGGCTGCAAGGAAGCCAACGGCCTTCCCGTCGACATCAGCACCGCCGACCCCTTGTGGGATACGCCGCTGGACATCGGCCCCAAGACCTTCAACGTCATCAAGGTCTATGCCGAAGGCACCGCCGACACCAAGGACCAGGAAAAGAACGGCTTCGCCTTCATCAAGAAGTCGTGCATGCACTGCGTCGATCCGTCCTGCGTCTCGGTCTGCCCGGTCACGGCGATGACCAAGCACCCGCAGACCGGCATCGTCGAATACAACCCCGACGCCTGCATCGGCTGCCGCTATTGCGTGGCATCCTGCCCGTTCGGCGTGCCGCAGTCGGAATTCGACACGCCGACCCCGAAGATCAAGAAGTGCGAGATGTGCAAGCATCGCCAGGCCGAGGGCAAGATCCCGATGTGCGCCGAGGTGTGCCCGACCGGCGCCACCATCTTCGGCCCGATCCCGGCGCTGACCGAGGAAATCAACCGCCGCCGCGCCATGAAGGCCGGCGAGCCCAACCTGTTCGAGCGCCGGACCGTCGGTTCGGGCGACACCCACGAACGGCCGGCCGCCAAGTATCTCGACCATGTCTATGGCGAGAAGGAAGTGGCCGGGACCCAGTTCCGCCACATGGCGGCGGTGCCTTTCGTCAAGCTGGGCTATCCCGAGCTGCGCGACCAGTCCTTCGCCTCCGAGTCGGAAACCATCCAGCACACCCTGTACCAGGGGCTGATGGCCCCGGCCGTGGTGCTGGGCGGTCTGGTGTGGGCCGCCAAGCGCGCGTCGCACGTCGACGACGAACACCCCGAGGAGTAGGCCACGATGGCGAAATTCCACAACGAGCACGAGCCCCTGGGCGGCTCTCTCCTCAGCAGGACCACCGTCGTCTGCGCCATCCTGGCGCTGATCGCCTGCGTGCTGCTGGCCAAGCGGATGGTGCTGGGCCTGGGTTCGGTCACCAACCTCAACAACGGCTATCCGTGGGGCATCTGGATCGTCTACGACGTGGTCATCGGCACGGCCTTCGCCTGCGGCGGCTATGCGATGGCGATCCTGACCTACATCCTCAACAAGGGCGAATACCACCCGATGGTCCGCCCGGCCCTGCTGGCCTCGGCCTTCGGCTATACCCTGGGCGGCATCTCGATCGTCTTCGACCTGGGCCGCTGGTGGAACGCCTGGCACATCCTGGTGCCCAGCTACTGGAACTCGGGTTCGGTGATGTTCGAGGTCGCGCTGTGCGTGATGGCCTACATCCTGGTGCTGTGGATCGAGTTCTCGCCGGCGATGCTGGCGAAGTTCGGGCTGAAGAACTCGAAGAAGAAGCTGGAAAAGATCCTGTTCGTCTTCGTCGCCCTGGGCGTGCTGCTGCCCAGCATGCACCAAAGCTCGCTGGGCACCTTGCTGGTGGTGATGGGCTATCAGATCCATCCGCTGTGGCAGACCCCGATCCTGCCGCTGCTGTTCCTGGCCAGCGCCATCACGATGGGCTTTTCGGTCGTGGTGTTCGAGGCGCTGCTGGGCTCGGCCGGGTTCAACCGCTCGGTCCGGCACGAACTGCCGCAACTGGCCAAGCTGGCCCGCATCATCCAGGGGATGATGGCGGTCTATCTGGTGGTCCGCTTCGGCGACATCATCATCCGCGGCGCCGTTGGCGAGCTGTTCACGTCGGGTGTCAAGAGCCTGATGTTCTGGATCGAGATCGCCCTGTTCGCCACCCCGGTGGCGCTGTTCGCCAAGCCCGGGAACCGCAGCTCGAAGAAGTTCCTGTGGATCGGCGCCTGCTGTCTGTTGCTGGCCGGCGCGCTCTACCGCCTGGACGCCTTCCTGGTCGCCTACATGACCGGAGCGGGCTGGAGTTATTTCCCCAGCGTGCAGGAACTGCTGGTCACCATCGGGATCATCGCCACCGAGATCCTGCTCTACATCGTGTTCGTCCGGAAGTTCCCGGTCTTCTACACCCACAAGCTGACGCCGGCCGAACTGGCCGCGGCCCACGAAAAGTAAGGAGCCACCGCCTTGTCAAAGCGTATCACCATCGACCCCATCACCCGGATCGAAGGCCACCTGCGCATCGACGTCGAAGTCGATGGCGGCAAGGTCACCAAGGCGTGGTCGTCCGGCCAGATGTGGCGCGGCGTCGAGCTGATCCTGCTCGGCCGCGATCCCCGCGACGCCTGGGCCATCACCCAGCGCATCTGCGGCGTGTGCACCACCGTCCACGCCATCACCTCGGTCCGCGCCGTCGAAAACGCGCTGAACCTGGAAGTGCCGGTCAACGCCCAGTTCATCCGCAACATGATCGCCTCGGCCCATGCCCTGCACGATCACATCGTCCACTTCTACCACCTGTCGGCGCTGGATTTCGTCGACGTGGTGTCGGCCCTGAAGGCTGATCCGCTCAAGACCAGCCAACTGGCGGAATCCCTGTCCGACTGGCCGATGAATTCCCGCCACGTCATGACCCAGACGCTGGACAAGCTGAAAAGCTTCGTCGGCAGCGGCCAGTTGGGACCGTTCGCCAACGGCTATTGGGGCCATCCGGCCATGAAGCTGTCGCCCGAGGTCAACCTGCTGGCGGTGGCCCACTACCTGCAGGCGCTGGAAGCCCAGCGCCATGCCAACAAGATCGTCACCATTCTGGGGTCGAAGTCGCCGCACATCCAGAATCTGGCGGTGGGCGGCGTCGCCAATCCCATCGACACCTCCAGCCAGTCGAACCTGACGGTCGAGCGGCTGCTGGCGGTCAAGGAACATATCGACGCGCTGGGCGATTTCGTCCGCAAGGTCTATCTGCCCGACGTCGCCGCCATCGGCGCCTTCTATGCCGACTGGACCAAGTACGGTGCCGGCGTCACCAACTATATCTCGTCGCCGGACTTCCCCACCGATTCCAAGGGCACCCACTTCATGGTGCCCGGCGGCCACGTGCCGGACGGCGACCTGAAGCAGTACAAGCCGTTCACCCGGTTCGGCGACGAATACCTGATGGGCGGCGTCGAGGAATCGGTCAAGCATGCCTGGTACGAATATTCGAAGCCCGGCCCGCTGCACCCCTATGCCGGCGAAACCACGCCGAAATACACCGACTTCCAGGACGAGGGAAAGTACAGCTGGCTGAAGGCTCCGACCTTCTACGGCAAGCGCGCCCAGGTCGGACCGCTGGCCAACGTGCTGTGCGGCCTGGCCGCCGGCCACCAGCCCACCGTCACCTACGCCACCCAGATGCTGGACCGCGTCGGCGGTCTGCTGGGCTCGAAGGTCGGTCCGGAAATCCTGCATTCCACCATCGGCCGCCATGCGGCGCGGGCCATCCGCTCGGGCGTGATGACCGAGGTGCTGGCGCAGAACTGGTCGATGCTGCTGGAAAACATCGGCAAGGGCGACACCGCCACCTTCAACAAGCCGACTTTTCCCAAGGGCGAAGTCCGCGGCTTCGGCATGCACGAGGCGCCGCGCGGTCTGCTGTCCCACTGGACGGTCATCAAGGACGGCAAGATCGCCAACTACCAGTGCGTGGTGCCGTCGACCTGGAACGCCGGCCCGCGCGACGAGAACGATGTCATCGGCCCATACGAGGCTTCGCTGATGGACAATCCCATCGCCGACGCCGAATTGCCGCTGGAGGTGCTGCGCACCGTCCACTCGTTCGATCCCTGCCTGGCCTGCGCCGTCCACGTGCATGACGACGAGCAGCGCGAGATCGTCCAGGTCAAGGCGCTTTAGGCGCAAGGCGCGCCCGACCCCGGGCGGCCCGGTCGCCGCCCGGACTTTCCCCCCTTCGTCATGGCCGGGCTTGACCCGGTCGTGACGGGGTGGGACCTTCAAGGACGCTGATCCCCGGGCCTGGACCGGGGATGGCGCCTGTTCTGGATCAAGGATGGTTCCCGATGCGCGTGGTGGTTCTGGGGGTCGGCAATATCCTGATGTCCGATGAAGGAGTGGGCGTCTACGCCGTCACCGCATTGGCCGACCGCTACGACATTCCCGATACGGTCGAAATCATCGACGGCGGCACCTCGGGCATGGATTGCCTGGACCGCATAGCCGACGCCGACCTGCTGCTGATCGCCGACTGCATGCGCAAGGACGGCAAGCAGCCCGGCGACATCACCCGCATCGCCGACGACGAGATCAACGCCTGGTTCAAGACCCGCATCTCGCCGCATCAGGTCGGCCTGTCCGATGTCCTGGCCGCCTGCGTGTTCCAGGGCATCGCCCCGAAAAAGGTGGTGCTGGTCGGCGTGCAGCCGCAAAGCTTCGAGACGGCGATGGAACTGACGCCAGCGGTGGCCGCCGTCCTGCCGCGGGTGGTGGAACGGCTGGTCGCCGAACTGGCCGATTTCGGCATCGCCCTGCGGAACAAGGCGGCGTAGGGCCATGTGCATGGCGGTGCCGTCGCGCATCCTGTCCATCGACGGCATGGTCGCCACCGTCGAGGCCTTCGGCCGCCAGCGCCAGACCAGCCTGATGCTGCTGGACGAGGAGGTGGCGGTCGGCGACTACGTCATCCTGGGGGCCGGCGGCAACTTCGCCGCCGAGCGGGTGCCGGAAGAAACCGCCCTGGCCACCATCGACTATCTGTCCGGCGTCCTGGCCGACGGCCTGGCCTGATGGAGTTCCCCGATACCGGCATCGCCGTGACGCTGTCCACCGCGCAAGATGCGGTGCGGCGGGTGTCGATCCGTTCGGGCCGGCTGGTCCGGGCGGCGGCGCTGTTCGCCGGCCGCACTCCCGCCCAGGTGCTGACCCTGCTGCCCACGGTGTTTTCCCTGTGCGGCACCGCCCAGGCCCTGACCGGGCTGACGGCGATGGAGACCGCCGCCGGCCTGACGGCGACGCCGGCCACCCGCCAGGCCCGCCGCATCCTGGTGCTGGCCGAGACCATTGCCGAACACGGGCTGACCCTGTGCCGCGACTGGCCGCCGCTGCTGGGCGAGGCCCCCGACCTGGACGCCGCCCGCCGCTGGAAACAGGATTTCGGCGCCATCCGCCCGCTGCTGTATCCCGATGGCGACGCCCTGTCCCCCGGCGGCGGCAGGCTGGCCCCGGACCGGGCCGCCCTGCTGCGGACCGCCGCCGCCGGCCGGGACCTGCTGGACCATGTCCTGGGTGCCCCGGCCGATTCCGTCCTGGCCGATGCCGCCGCCTTCGCCGGCTGGCTGAAGCGGGCTCCCGGCGCATGCGCCCGGCTGCTGGCCGAAGCCGGCTGGCCCTGCCCCCTGGGAACCCCCACCCCGATGCCGCCGGCCGGCCCCGCCGACCTGGATCTCCGTCTGCGGACCGACCGGAACGGCGACTATCTGGCCCGCCCCGACAGCGCCGGCATCGTCTGCGAGACAGGGGCCTTCGCCCGCCGGGCCGGCCACCCGCTGGTCGCCGCCCTGAACGGCTTCGCCGCCCAGGCCCGGCTGACGGCGCGGCTGGTCGACATGGCTGCGGCCTTGCGGGAACTGGCCGGGCTGGTGCAGGATTTGACCGGGCAGCCGGCCGGGCCGGTTTCCTTGACCGACGGGACCGGACTGGCCACCACAGAAGCCGCCCGCGGCCTGCTGGCGCATCGGGTAAGCCTGGAGGGCGGACGCGTGTCGGACTATCGGATTCTTGCCCCCACCGAATGGAATTTCCACCCCGACGGCCCGCTGGCCCGCACCCTGGCCGGCCTGACCGCCGATGCCGGACTGGAACGGCGCGCCGTCTTGCTGGTCAACGCCTTCGACCCCTGCGTCCCCTGCCGGGTGACGGTGGAGTAGAACATGCACGAAATGAGCCTGACCGAAGGCGTGGTGCGCATCCTGGAACAGCAGGCCGCCCAGCACAACTTTACCAAGGTCAAGACCGTCTGGCTGGAAATCGGCGAATTATCGCAGGTCGATCCGGACTCGATGGCTTTCTGCTTCGACGCCGTCACCCGCGGATCGGCAGTGGCGGCCGGGGCCAGACTGGAAATCATCCGCGTGCCCGGCGAAGGCTTCTGCCTGGATTGCGCCAAGGCGGTCCACCTGGCGTCGCGGGTCGAGGGATGCCCGGAATGCGGCGGCTTCGGCCTGCGCGTCACCCAGGGCGGCGACATGCGGGTCAAGGAACTGGAGGTCGAGTGATGTGCACGGTCTGCGGCTGCGGCGACGCCACGCTGGAACATTCCCACGATCACCCCCATGATCACGGACACGACCACCCCCATGACCACGGACATGGACATGGGCATGGGCACGGCCATGACCACACCCACTGCCATGACCACGGGAACGGGGACGGCCATTCTCATCATGGGCATGAACACGACATCCATTACGGAACCGGCCTGGCCGGGGTCCATGTCCCCGGCCTGACGCAAAGCCGCATCATCCAGATCGAGCAGGACATCCTGGGCCACAACCGTTCGCTGGCCGAAACCAACCGCGCCCGGCTGGCCGGCAAGGGCATCTTCGCCCTCAATCTGGTGTCCAGCCCCGGCTCGGGCAAGACCACCTTGCTGTGCCGCACCATCGAGGCGCTGGGCGGGCGTTTCCCGGTGGCGGTGATCGAGGGCGACCAGCAGACCAGTTTCGACGCCGACCGCATCCGCGCCACCGGCGTGCCGGCGGTGCAGGTCAACACCGGCAAGGGCTGTCATCTCGATGCCCACATGGTGGCCCAGGCCTGCGACCGCCTGCCGCTGGCCGACGATTCGGTGCTGTTCATCGAAAATGTCGGCAATCTGGTCTGCCCCGCCGCCTTCGACCTGGGCGAAGCCTACAAGGTGGCGATCCTGTCGGTCACCGAGGGCGAGGACAAGCCGCTGAAATATCCCGACATGTTCGCCGCCGCCGGAATGATGATCCTGACCAAGGTCGACCTGCTGCCCCATCTTGATTTCGACGTCGACGCCGCCATCGCCTATGCCCGCCGGGTCAATCCCGAGATCGTCGTGCTGCAGGTTTCGGCCAGGACCGGCCAGGGCATGGACGAATGGCTTGCCTGGATCGGCGAAGGCCGCCGCCGGGCAATGGCCGAAAAATGACCATCGCCGCAGCCATCCCCCTGCCCCGCCCCGGGCCGCCGGTCCTGGCGGTGGGGGCGTTCCTCAAGAACACCGTCTGCGTGACCCGAGGGGACACGGCCTATCTGTCCCCGGTCCACGGCGACCTGGGCACCCCCGACGCCATCGCCGCCTTCGAGCGGTCGGCCGACGCCCTGGTGCGCGAGTTGGGCGTCACCCCGGTGCGGGTGGCGCACGATCTGCACCCCGATTTCCATTCCACCCGCTTCGCCCTTTCGCTGGACCTGCCGGCCCTGCCGGTACAGCACCACCACGCCCACGCCGCCGCCATCGCCGCCGAACACGGCATCGCCGCCCCGGTCATCGGCCTGTCGCTGGACGGCTTCGGCCTGGGGCCGGACAATCAAAGCTGGGGTGGCGAACTGCTGTATTGCGAAGGAGCCGATTACCGCCGCCTGGGCCATCTGGCCCCGCTGGCCCAGCCCGGCGGCGACGTCGCCGCGCGCGAGCCGTGGCGCATGGCGGCGGCGGCGCTGCACCGGCTGGGCCGCGGCGACGAAATCGCCGTCCGCTGGTCCCGCTACCCCGCCGCCGCCCGGCTGCGGACCATCCTGGACAAGGGACTGAACGCGCCGCCGACCTCGTCCGCCGGACGTCTGTTCGACGCCGCCTGCGGCCTGCTGGACCTCCATCCGGTGGCCGAGTTCGAGGCCCAGGCGGCAATGGCGCTGGAAGCCCTGGCCGACCATCCGGCCATCCTGGCCGATGGCTGGAGCCTGGATCGCGGCATTCTGGATTTCGCCCCCCTGCTGGGCCTTCTGGCCTCTTGCCCGCAGGCCCGCGACGGTGCCAACCTGTTCCACGGCACCCTGGTCGCCGGTCTGGCCGACTGGTGTCTGTGGGCGGCGGAAAGCACCGGCTGCCGCACCGTGGCCCTGGGCGGCGGCTGCTTCTTCAACCGCGTGCTGGCCGGCGGGCTGGTGGCCGAACTGGACCGCCGCGGCCTTGCCGCCCTGACGGCGGCCAAGGTTTCGCCCGGGGATCCGGGCTTGTCGTTGGGTCAGGCGTGGATCGCCGCCCTGGTGGAGATGTGACGCGATGTGTCTGGCCCTGCCCTCGCTGGTGACGGAACTGCTGCCCGACGATCAGGCCAAGGTGGAACTGGGCGGCGTCGCCAAGACCGTCTCGCTGGCCCTGGTGTCAGACGTGGCGGTGGGCGACTACGTCATCGTCCATGTCGGCTATGCCCTGACCCGGGTCGATCCGGCCGAGGCGGCCAGGACCCTGGCCCTGTGGGACGAGATGCAGGCGGCAGGCGCCCCGGCATGAAATATATCGACGAGTTCCGCGACGGACAGGTGGCCCGCGCCCTGGCCCAGGCCATCCACGCCGAGGCCGACCCGGCCCGCACCTACCACATCATGGAATTCTGCGGCGGCCACACCCATGCCATCAGCCGCTACGGGCTGGAGGACCTGCTGCCCGGCAATGTCCGCATGATCCACGGCCCCGGCTGCCCGGTCTGCGTGCTGCCGGTCGGGCGCATCGACGCCGCCATCTGGCTGGCCCGCCAGCCCGGCGTGACCCTGTGCACCTATGGCGACATGCTGCGGGTTCCCGGCTCGAAGCGGCTGTCGCTGCTGAAAGCCAAGGCGGAAGGCTGCGACATCCGCATGGTCTATTCCACCCAGGACGCGCTGAAGCTGGCCCAATCCCTGCCCGAACGCCAGGTGGTGTTCTTCGCCATCGGCTTCGAGACCACCACGCCGCCCACCGCCGTGGCCATCCGTCAGGCGGCGGCGCTGGGACTGGCCAATTTCTCGGTGTTCTGCAACCATGTGCTGACGCCGTCGGCCATCACCCAGATCCTGGACAGCCCCGAAGTGCGCGAACTGGGCACCGTCCGCCTGGACGCCTTCATCGGCCCGGCCCACGTTTCGACCATCATCGGCTCGGCCCCTTACGAATATTTCGCCGAGGAATACCAGCGCCCGGTGGTCATCGCCGGTTTCGAGCCGCTGGACGTGCTGCAGGCGGTGCGCATGCTGGTGCGCCAGTTGAACGACGGCCGTTTCGACGTGGAAAACGAGTTTTCCCGCGCCGTCACCCGCGACGGCAACGCCAAGGCCAAGGCCCTGGTGGCCGACACCTTCGAACTGCGCAAAAGCTTCGAATGGCGCGGCCTGGGGCTGGTGCCCTATTCCGGCCTGCGCATCAAGGAATGCTTCGCCGCCTTCGACGCCGAACGCCGCTGGGACGTTCCCGCCGACAGCGTCGCCGACAACAAGGCCTGCGAATGCGGCGCCATCCTGCGCGGCGTCAAGAAACCCACCGACTGCAAGCTGTTCGGCACCGTCTGCACCCCGGAGAACCCGATGGGCAGCTGCATGGTGTCGGCCGAGGGCGCCTGCGCCGCCCACTGGACCTATGGACGATTCCGCGACATGAAGGCCGACGCATGACCTTGCCCCGCCGTACCCATCCCCGCCCGCTGGACATCGCCTCGGGCCGCGTCGACCTGACCCACGGCGGCGGCGGCCGCGCGATGGCGCAACTGGTCGACGAACTGTTCGTCGCCGCCTTCGACAACGAAGCCCTGAACCGCGGGAACGATCAGGCCGCCTTCGACGTTCCCGGCGGACGCATGGTGATGACCACCGACGGCTATGTCATCAGCCCGCTGTTCTTTCCCGGCGGCGACATCGGCTCGCTGGCGGTGCACGGCACCGTCAACGACGTGGCGATGGCCGGCGCGGTGCCGCTGTCGCTGTCGGCCGGCTTCATCATCGAGGAAGGCTTCCCCCTGGCCGATCTGAAGCGCGTCGTCGACAGCATGGCCCGGGCCTCGCGCGAGGCCGGCGTGCCGGTCGTCACCGGCGACACCAAGGTGGTGGAAAAGGGCAAGGGCGACGGCCTGTTCATCACCACCGCCGGCATCGGCATGGTTCCGCCCGGGGTGGATATTTCCGGCGACAAGGCCCGGCCCGGCGACGCCATCCTGGTCTCGGGGACGATGGGCGACCACGGCGTCGCGGTGATGAGCCAGCGGGAATCGCTGGGCTTCGAAACCGCCATCCTGTCGGACTCGGCGGCCCTGCACACGATGGTCGCCCGGATGGTGGCGGCGGTCCCCGGCATCCGCACCCTGCGCGATCCCACCCGCGGCGGCCTGGCAGCCACCTTGAACGAAATCGCCGCCCAGTCGGGTACCGGCATGCTGATCCGCGAGACCGACGTCCCGGTGCGCGACGCGGTGCGCGGCGCCTGCGAACTGCTGGGCCTGGACCCGCTTTACGTCGCCAACGAAGGCAAGCTGATCTGTATCTGCGCCGATGCCGACGCCGAGCGCCTGCTGCAGGTGATGCGCGCCCATCCGCTGGGGCGCGATGCCGCCCGCATCGGCACCTGCGAGGCCGACCCCCATCACTTCGTCCGCATGGAAACCGGCATGGGCGGCGTGCGCGTCGTCGTCTGGCTGGCCGGCGAACAATTGCCCCGGATCTGCTGATGCGCATCCTGCTGCTGGCCCATTCGTTCAATTCGCTGACCCAGCGCCTGTGGGTCGAGCTGACCGCCCGCGGCCACTGGGTCAGCCTGGAATTCGACGTCAACGACGCCGTCACCGTCCAGGCGGCCGAACTGGCGCGGCCCGACCTGATCGTCGCCCCGTTCCTGAAGCGGGCCATCCCGGAAGCGGTGTGGAGCCGGCACATCTGTCTGGTGGTCCATCCCGGCCCGCCCGGCGACCGGGGGCCGGCGGCGCTGGACTGGGCCATCCTGGACGGGGAAGACGAATGGGGCGTCACCGTGCTGCAGGCGACGGCGGAAATGGATGCCGGCCCGGTCTGGGCCTTCCGCCGTTTCGCCATGCGCCCGGCCGGCAAATCCTCGCTGTACCGCAACGAGCTGACCGAAGCGGCGGTCGAGGCGGTGCTGGAGGCGGTCGAGCGGCGCCCGGCACCGCAGCGGCCATCGCCGTCATGGTGGAAGCCGGCCCTGCGCCAGGCCCTGCGCGCCGTCGCCTGGGACCGCGACGACAGCGCCGCCGCGCTGCGCAAGATCCGCTGCTCGGACGGCACGCCGGGCGTCGTGGACGGGGACCTGCGTCTGTACGACGCCCACCCGGCCGATGGCCTGGACGGCCCGCCCGGCACCTGGATCGCCCGCCGCGGCACGCAACTGGCCCGGGCCACCGCCGACGGCGCGGTGTGGATCGGCCATCTCGCCCGGCGCGAAGCCGGGGCGCTGAAGCTGCCGGCGGCCGACCTGCTGCCCGACATCGCCGCCGGCCTGCCGGCCATGCCCGGCCATCACGACCTCTGGTACGACGAAAAAGGCGGCGTCGGCTTCCTGCATTTCCCGTTCCACAACGGCGCCATGAGCACCGCCCAATGCCGCCGCCTGGAAACCGCTTTCCGCCAGGCGGCCGAACGGCCGACCCGGATCATCGTCCTGATGGGGGGGATGGATTTCTGGTCCAACGGCATCCACCTGTCGACCATCGAGGCCGCCGACAGCCCGGCCGACGAATCCTGGGCCAACATCAACGCCATGAACGATCTGTGCCGGGCGGTGATCGAATGCGGCAGCCATCTGACCGTGGCGGCGATGCACGGCAATGCCGGAGCGGGCGGAGTGTTCATGGCCCTGGCCGCCGATCTGGTGTGGGCTCGCAGCGGCGTGGTGCTGAATCCCCATTACAAGGGCATGGGCAATCTGTTCGGCTCGGAATACTGGACCTATCTGCTGCCCAGGCGCTGCGGCCCGGCGGCGGCCCGGACCATCACCGAGGCCCGCCTGCCGATAGGCACCGCCGAGGCCACCGGCCTGGGACTGATCGACGCCGCCTTCGCGCCGACGCCGGCCGCGTTCCGGGCCGAGACCGAAGCCCGTGCCGCCGCTCTGGCCGCCGATCCGTCCCTGGACGACCGGCTGGCCGCCAAACGCCTGGGCCGTCTGGCCGACGAGGCGGAAAAGCCCCTGTCGGCCTATCGCGCCGAGGAACTGGAGCGGATGCGGCTGAATTTCTACGGCTTCGACCCCAGCTACCACGTGGCGCGCTACAATTTCATCCGCAAGGTGCCGAAATCGCGCACCCCGCTTTATCTGGCCCGGCATCGCAGCAAGGCCTGATACGGTGCAAAACATCGGGGCGCCCCGGTCTCCCGGGGCGCCCCTTTTTCATGTACGGCCCGATAACGCCGGTCACTTCTTCTTGTGAATGGCGTTCCAGGTCTCGTTCATCTCGCGCTCGGCGGTGAAGGCACCGTCGGGCAGCTTGTGGGCGACGCCCTTGTGGCAGTCGATGCAGGTCTTGCCTTCTTCCTGCGCCTCGTCATGGCGGATCTGGGCGCGCTTTTGCTGGCGCGACAGATCGAAGGCGGTGAAGGTATGACAGTTGCGGCATTCCCGCGAATCCGTCTCCTTCATGCCCAGCCAGACATTCTTGGCCAGGGTCAGGCGCTTGGCCTCGAACTTCTCGCGGGTGTCGATCGAGCCCAGGACCTTGTGCAGCACCTCGTTCGAGGCCTGGATCTTGCGCTTGATCTTATAGATCCACGGCTTCGGCACGTGACAGTCCGGACAGGTGGCCCGGACGCCGGAACGGTTCTGGTCGTGGATGGTGCCGCGATATTCCCGATAGACGTTCTGCTCCATCTCGTGACAGCTCAGGCAGAAGGCTTCGGTATTGGTCATCTCCATCGCCCAGTTGAAGCTGCCCCAGAACATCACGCCCGTGGCGAAGCCGACAACCAGGATCGCCCCCAGCGACCACCGGCCGCTGGGCTTTCGCAGCAATCCCCATGCCTGGCACATCAGGCCCGGCTGCTTGCCCTCAGTTTGATTGCTCATGGCCGAGATCCTTTCTGAATCCGAAGGGCATCACCGGCCCGAGAGGGCGGGCTGGAACTTGTTTTCCACCAGCGGCTTGGCGTCGACCTGCGACACATGGCACTGGGTGCAGAAATAGCGGTTGCCGTTGACGGCATCCTGGCGCACGCCATTGCGGTCGATGTAATGCAGATCGGAAATCTTCGGGGCCTTTTCCTGGTCGGAATAGGGCCACTCATGGCACCGCAGGCACTGATTGACCTTGATGTCGATCTCGTACTTGTCGGTGGCGTGCGGCACCAGCGGCGGCTGCTGGCGATAGGCGCGCTCGTGCTTGACGCCGTCCTGCACCTTGTAGACGTCAGGCGCCTTGTCCGGCGAACTGACCGGCGAATCGCGGAGCGCCCGGACGTCGGCCGCCTCGGCACCACCCAAACCAGCAACTTGACCCAGGGCGAGCCCCAAGGCGACGGCGATGGCCATGATCTTGATTTTCACAGCGGTCACTCCCCTTCCAGAACTTCATTACCTTGGCGGGGGGCAGGTTCAGCCCGCCCGCGCGATTTTTTCCGGCCCGTCCTGCTTCGGCGGCACGGCCTTGTGTCCGTCGTCCATGCCGTTGGCAAAGCGGGTCCCGAACTCGAAAACGTTCTTGGCGCACACGTCGATGCAGCGCCCGCAATTGGTGCAGTCGCGGGACAGGATGACCGGACCGGCCCCCTTGTCCTTGCCGCGCAAGGCCGGGGCGATCACCTGGCGCTCGGGGCAGACGGCAAAGCATTCCATGCAATTGTCGCAGGCGTCGCGGCCGCGCGCCGCCACCCGCACCAGCGACCGGCTGCCCAGCAGGCCGTAGAAGGCCCCCACCGGACACAGATGCGTGCACCAGCCGCGGGCGGCGATCCCCAGGTCGAACAGGAACACCGCCAGGGTGACGAACAGCGCCGCCCCCGCCCCGAACAGGCTGCCATAGACCAGGCCGCGATGCAGGATGGTCACCGGATTGACGAATTCCCAGGCGATGGTGCCGGTGGCCGCCGAGGCGACCAGAGCGCCGCCCAGGATCAGGAAGCGCAGACGCCGGTCCAGCCCCAGCCCGTCCTTCAGGCCCAGTCTGGCCCGCAGCCAGGCGGCGAAATCCGTGACCACGTTGACCGGACAGACCCAGGCGCAATAGGCCCGCCCGCCGACGATCGCATAGGCCGCCAGCACGATGGCGGCGCCGACCAGGGCCGACGTCTCCAGCATGTGCCCGGCCAGCAGGGATTGCAGCGCCACCAGCGGATCGGTCAGCGGCAGCACGCCCAGGGTCAGGCTGGCCGCCAGGGTGCCCTTGGCGATCCACAATCCGAACAGCGGTCCGGTCAGGAACAGCGCCAGGAACAGCGCCTGCGACAGACGGCGGGCCGCCAGCCACTTATGGGCGGCGAACCAGCCCTGAGCCAGGGCCTTGACGTGGCCGGGGCGCGGTGCGGCGCTCATGGCCGGAACTCCTTGAAGCCACCGCCGGGCAGACGTTCGGGACCGGGGGGCGCGACGGGATCGGGCATGCGGTCGGGCAGATCGATGATGCCGTCGATCAGCGACTTGCCGGCCTTTTCCTTTTCCTTCCAGCCCAGGCGGTAATGCTTGCCCAGCATGCCCACCGCCAGGGAATGGGGCAGCACCTTGATGGCCGCCTCGTCCAGCACGCAGCCCTTCTCGCACTTGCCGCAGCCGGTGCATTTGTCGGTATGGACGGTGGGGATGAACACGGCATGCTTGCCGGTGCGCTCGTTGTGATGGCGCTCCAGGGTGATGGCCTGGTCGATCAGCGGACAGACGCGATAGCAGACGTCGCAGCGCAGCCCCAGAAAATTCAGGCAGGTTTCCTGCCCCACCAGCACCGCAGTGCCCATATGGGCCTCGCGGATGTCGGTCAGGCCTTTGTCCAGGGCGCCGGTGGGACAGGCGCCGACGCAGGGGATGTGCTCGCACATCTCGCACGGGACCTGCCGGGCATTGTAGAACGGCGTGCCCAGCGGCTGGCCGTCGCCGGCCTCGGACAGTTTCAGGGTTCCGTAAGGGCAGTCGCGGACACACAGGCCGCACCGCACGCAGGCCGACAGGAAATCCCGGTCGGCAATAGCCCCCGGCGGACGCAGGGCGACGGCTTCGGCACGGCGACGGGCAGGCACCGCCAGCAGCAGGGCCAGCACCCCCACCCCGCAGGCAGCGCGGACGGTTCCGGCGAGAACATTCCGCCGGTTGACCGCGCCCGATTGCTTGCCCTTGTCCGTCATCACCTTGGTCTCCGGAGGGATGGACCGCCCCGCCGCCGATGGCGCCGGAGCGGTCCGGTCTTCACACCTGCCGTCAGGCCTTCTCGACCTTCACCGCGCACTTCTTGAAGTCGGTTTCCTTCGAGATCGGGCAGGTGGCGTCCAGGGTCAGCTTGTTGACCAGGATGCTTTCATCGAAGAACGGCACGAACACCAGTCCTTCCGGCACCCGGTTGCGGCCGCGGGTGTCCAGACGCAAGGCGATCTCGCCGCGCCGGCTCTTGACCTTGACCACGTCGCCGTTCCTGAGGTTGCGGGACTTGGCGTCGTTGGGATGCATGAAGCACACCGCGTTGGGAACCGCCTTGTGCAGTTCCGGCACGCGCCGGGTCATCGAGCCCGAGTGCCAATGCTCCAGCACGCGCCCGGTGCACAGCCACAGGTTATAGTCGGCATCCGGCTTTTCCGGCGGATCCTGGTACGGCAGGGCGATGATCCACGCCTTGCCGTCGGGCTTGCCGTAGAACTTGACGCCCTCGCCGGCCTTGACGTAGGGGTCGTAGCCCTCGCGGAAGCGCCACAGGGTCTCCTTGCCGTCGACCACCGGCCAGCGCAGGCCGCGGGCCTTGTGGTACAGGTCGAAGGACGCCAGATCGTGGGCGTGCCCGCGACCGAACTGGGCGTATTCCTCGAACAATCCCTTCTGGGCATAGAAGCCGAAGGCCTTGCTCTCGTCGTTCTCGAAGCCGGCCTGCAGGTCGGACAGCGGGAACTTGTTGACGGCCCCGTTGGCGAACATCACGTCGAAGACGGTCTTGCCCTTGTACTGCGGCGCCTTGTCCAGCAGTTCGGCGGGCCACACCTCTTCCATCTTGAACCGCTTCGAGAATTCCATCATCTGCCACAGGTCCGAACGGGCCTCGCCCGGGGCCTTGACCTGCTGACGCCAGAACTGGGTGCGGCGTTCGGCATTGCCGTACGCACCCTCTTTCTCCATCCACATGGCGGTGGGCAGGATCAGGTCGGCCGACAGGGCGGTGACGGTGGGATAGGGATCGGACACCACCACGAACGCCTCGGGGTTCCGGTAGCCCGGATAGCCTTCCTCGTTCATGTTGGGGGCGGTCTGCATGTTGTTGGTGCACAGCACCCAATAGGCGTTGAGCTTGCCGTCCTTCAGCATGCGGTGCTGGGCCACGGCGTGATAGCCCATCTTGGGATTGATGGTGCCGGGCGGCAGCTTCCAGATCGCTTCCGTCGCTTCGCGGTGCTTGTCGTTCATGACCACCATGTCGGCGGGCAGACGATGGGCGAAGGTGCCGACCTCGCGGGCGGTGCCGCAGGCCGAGGGCTGGCCGGTCAGCGAGAACGGGCCGTTGCCGGGTTCGGAGATCTTGCCCACCAGCAAGTGGACATTGTAGATCATATTGTTGACCCACGTTCCACGGGTGTGCTGGTTGAAGCCCATCGTCCAGAACGAGGTCACCTTGACCTTGGGGTCGGCATAAAGCTTCGCCATCGCGATCAGCTTGTCTTCCGGCACCCCCGACAGCTTCGACACCTTCTCGGCGGTATATTCCGAAACGAAGGCCTTGAATTCGTCGAACGTGAAGGCATCGACCTTGTTGGGGTCGCCCTGGCCGTTATAGCCGTTGTTCATCTGCCCCTGTTCGAGCGGATGGTTCGGGCGCAGGCCGAAACCGATGTCGGTGACGCCCTTCTTGAAGTTCACCGACTTCTCGATGAACGCCTTGTTCACGGCACCGTTCTGGATGATGTAATTGCAGATGAAGTTCAAGATCGCCAGATCGGTCTGCGGCTTGAACACCATCGGAATGTCGGCCAGATCGAACGATTTGTGTTCGTAGGTCGACAGCACGGCCACCTTGCAGCCCTCGTGGGTCAGGCGCCGGTCGGTCAGGCGCGACCACAGGATCGGGTGCATCTCGGCCATGTTCGAGCCCCACAGCACGAAGGCGTCGGCATGCTCGACATCGTCATAGCAGCCCATCGGCTCGTCGATGCCGAAGGTGCGCATGAAGCCGGTCACCGCCGAAGCCATGCAATGGCGGGCGTTGGGGTCGAGATTGTTCGAGCGCAGGCCGGCCTTCATCAGCTTGACGGCGGCATAGCCTTCCCAGATGGTCCACTGGCCGGAACCGAACATGCCGACGCGGGTGACGCCGTCCGGCTTCTTCAGCTGTTCCTTCCACTTCTCGGCCATGATGTCGAAGGCCTGGTCCCACGAGATCGGCGCGAACTCGCCGTTCTTGTCGAACTTGCCGTTCTTCATGCGCAGCAGCGGCTTGGTCAGCCGGTCGTTGCCGTACATGATCTTGGACAGGAAATAGCCCTTGATGCAGTTCAGCCCGCGATTGACCGGCGCATCGGGGTCGCCCTGGGTGGCCACGACGCGGCCGTCCTGAACGCCCACCAGCACACCGCAGCCGGTGCCGCAGAAGCGGCAGACGCCTTTGTCCCAGCGGATGTTGGCCTTGGCCGGCTGCGCTGCTGCGGGCAACGCGATACCGGCCGCGGCAGCCGTGGCGGCAGCCGCATTCGCCTTGATGAAGTCGCGCCTGGTGAGGCTCATGGAACGATCTCCCCTTCCAGCTCATGATCGAAATGGTGGTAAACGAGGGCCACCGAAAGAATTCCCTCGATCTCATTGAAGCGGGCGATGATTTCGCTCGCCCACTGGTCCCCGGCATCCTCGACGACGACGACCATCTTGCCTTCGTCGGTCATCGTGTGGACCTCGGTGCCCGGCAGTTCTTCCAGGGCCGTCTTGACGGAATCCCTGACATCGGGTCGGGCGTGCACCAGCACGCCGCAGATATTGATGGGATGCGGCGGCGGCGCTTCGCGCTCGCGGGCGGCAAAACCGTTCATGCGCATAGATTGTTCTCCGATGCGGCGGAATCAGACGGTTGCAGGGACAGCGCCCCGACCGGACAGACCGACAGGCAATCGCCACAGCCGGTACAGGTCGAAACGTCGATCATCGGCATGCCACGCCCCCCCAGCATGGGACGGACGCGAAGGGCACGGGGCGCACAGGGGTCGGCGCAGGCGACACAGGTGACCCCACGGACGGCCAGACACCCCCCCGCGACGACCGCAACCTTCGATCGGACATCTTCCGTCACTCCACTGCGATCGTCGGGCCTTCCGAAAAAGGCCCGGCGGGACATCATCCCCGTCATCGCTTCGCCTCGTGCTGCGGGTTCCCGTTTCCTGGAAGCCCCGGTCCAACGCACAGTGACACCGCCCCAGAGTAGGGGATTTGATTTTGGTCAACAAGCCCACAAAATGAAAATGGTTATCCGACATTCCCGCTCAGGTATTCACCCGCGGCAAACCGGGCGCCTCTGCGCCGCGTCACTGTTTCGGGCGGCGAACCCGCCCTGCGGCAAGCATTTGCTGAAACTGATCGGCCGGCAGAGGCCTGGAGTAGTAGAATCCCTGCACAGTGGAGCAGCCGTGGGTTCGCAGGAAGGCGACGTGCTCGGCGACTTCGCAGCCTTCGGCCACCACCTCCAGATTCAGCCCACGCGACAGGCCGATGATGGCCCGGGCGATTTCCGCCGTCTTGGGGTTGGTGTCGACGTCGGCGATGAAGGCCCGGTCGATCTTCAGGGTGGTGATGGGAAAGCGTCCCAGATAGGACAAGGACGAATAGCCGGTGCCGAAATCGTCGATGGACAGGCCGACCCCCAGGTCGCGGATGGCGGTCATCTTGCGGACCGCCAGCTCGACGTCGTTCATCAGCATGCTTTCGGTGATTTCCAGCTCCAGCCAGCGGGGATCGAGCCCGGTGTCACCCAGGATATCGGTCACCGTCTCGATGAACGAGCGCGAGCGGAACTGCCGGGCCGACACGTTGACCGACACCTTGACCGGAGACAGCCCCATGTCCTGCCATCCCCGCGTCTGCTCGCAGGACCGGCGCAGGACCCAGGCCCCGATCTGTTCGATCAGGCCGGTTTCCTCGGCGACGGGGATGAACTCGCCGGGCGAGATCATCCCCTTGTCGGGATCGATCCACCGGACCAGCGCCTCGGCTCCGACCAGGCGCTCGTCCTCGTTGGACACCTTGGGCTGGTAGAACACGGTGAATTCGTGATTGGCCAGGGCCCGGCGCATGCGCGCCTCAAGATCCAGGCGGAGCTTGGCCTTGCGGTTCATGTCCTTGGAAAAGAACTGGTACTGGTTGCGTCCCGACACCTTGGCGTGGTGCAGCGCGTTCTCGGCCTGCTTGACCAGACCGGGGGCGTCGCCGGCATCCTGGGGGAACAGGGCGATGCCGATCGAGAAGGTGACCACCACTTCCTGGTCGTCGATGGCGAAGGGCTGCTTGACCGAGTGCAGCACCTTTTCGGCGACGATGACGCTGTCGTCCATGTCGGCGATGGTCATCACCATCGCGAACTTGTCGCCGTCCAGCCGGACCACGGTGTCGGTCTCGCGGATGCAGTGGCGCAGCCGGTGGGCGACCTCGACCAGCAGCCGGTCGCCGGCGGCATGGCCCAAGGCGTCGTTGACCATCGTGAAGCGGTCCAGCCCCATCATCAGCAGCGCCACCGAGCCGCCGATGCGATTGCAGTGCAGCAGAGCCCGGTCGACGCGGTCCAGAAAAATGTCGCGGTTGGGCAGGCCGGTCAGATCGTCATGGCCGAATCGTCCCTCGCCCCGGTCGCGGCCGCCATCCCGGGCCTGGCAGACCAGCCCGAGATAATGGGAGGGGAAATCGCCGTCGCCATTGACGGCGGCGACGCGGATCTCGACGGCTTTTCCGATGCCGCCGGCGCAGACCAGAGTGCCCTGCCACAATCCGCCCGTCGAGGACAGCGCGGCGGTCAAGGTGGCGCCGGCCGCCGCCGCGTCGGGATCGCCGCCGCCCAGCAATGCCGCCGCCGAATGGCCGGTCAGCGCCTCGAACGCCTTGTTCGCCCGGACCAGCCGCCGCGCGTCGTCGCACACCACGACAGCATCGCGGATGCTTTCGAGGACGGTATCCAGCAATGCAGTGGTTTCAGTCATGCGATCCCCCAGAGCGCACAATGTTCCCCAACCGCAAAAGAATGGCAATCACCTTGTGCGAAAGGCGCAGCGATGCCATCGTTTGCCCATGAAACCGATCCTGTATTCGTCGGTCCCCCTGGACCGGGCCCATGCGCTGCGGCGCGACGGCGACGCCCTGTCCCGGCTGGGCCGCCACCCCGACCGTCTTGTCGCCCCCTGCTGGAAGGACCTGTCCCTGACCGGCGGACCGTCCGGTCCGCTGGTCGGCGGCAGCGACGCCGCCCGCCTGCTGGCGCTGGCGGAAGAAGTGGTTCTTCTGGGCCTGCGGGGGGATGCCCCGGTCTATGCCGCCGACCTGTCGGCCGTGCCGCCCGATCCCGACGGCCAGCCGCCGCGCCTGGGGCTGGAGGCCCGCTGGGCGGCGCTGAAGGCGGTCGGCGGCACCCTGCCCGCGGCCGAGGCCGGCATCCTGGCCTATGCCCGCGCCCTGATCCTGTGGCATCGCCGCACCCGCTTCTGCGGCACCTGCGGGGCGCCCACCCTGGCCTGCGACGGCGGACACATGCGCGCCTGCCAGGACCCGCAATGCGGCGC
>Ga0172373_10003130_pt1 | contig 24555 bp, 29 predicted proteins | sample Lak10m_2_FD_114546 | JGI IMG/M metagenome (GOLD analysis project Ga0172373, IMG submission 114546) | Freshwater microbial communities from Kabuno Bay, South-Kivu, Congo - kab_092012_10m | ecosystem: Environmental > Aquatic > Freshwater > Lake | place: Democratic Republic of the Congo...
AGGTCGTGTGAGAAACATATATTCAATGTGGAGATCAGTTTTCCTATGTGGATCTATGAAAGTAAAACACGAAGAAATAAGAAACAAAAAATATGAACGTGTGTTAATTCAACGTAGCGATTTGGTATTTAACAATTCAATAAACTTTGGATCTATAGACCACAATACCGTATGTACACACGATAGTAACTTTAGAGGAAATCGTAAACATCTTATAAATGACCACATGTGTGTAACAAATTCAGAAAACGCTGACAGATATACTTCATTATTTAATAACATTGATGATTATTTTAATCGATCACATGATTTTGTGTCAGAAAATATATTGAGATTACACATAGACTCTTTGAAAATCCCTCATAGCATTCACATTTTTGATTATTCAATAAAAGCAAGAGACGTACACAAAGAAACCAAAGATTGGAAATCTATTGAACGTCGTGACGATTAAAAAAAACGATTGACTCGTCAAAAACCCTATATATTTGAGAATAGTTATGGCACAAGGCGTATATAAAATAACAGAAGACTTCGAAGAACAACTCAGTAAATATACTGGAGCCCCATATGTTGTTACAGTTGACAACGCATCTAATGCTTTGTTTCTTGCATTGATGTATGAAAATGTTAAGGGTCAAACAATTACAATTCCAGCAAGAACATATCCATCGGTACCCTGTGAAATTATTCACGCAGGTGCTAAGGTCAACTTTACACCGGTCGAAGGAAAAACTATAAAAGGTGCATATCAACTTGCACCAACCAAAGTATGGGATGCTGCATTGAGATTTACACATAACATGTATATCAAAAATACTCATATGTGTATATCTTTCACAGGTCCATATAAACACTTCAAATTGTCAAAGGGTGGTGCAATCTTGACTGATAACTATGATGCGCATCTGTGGTTCAAACGTGCACGTTATAGTGGTCGTAGAGAGTGTTCATATCACACCGATAACTTTGATATGTTGGGTTGGAACTTTTACATGATGCCAGAACTTGCAGCACGTGGATTGCTCATGATCAATCAGTTTTACAACACCGACGGTACACCAAAACACAACGAAGATTTGGAACTTCCATATCCAGATCTGTCAAAATTTGATATCTACAAACAATGAGAAGTATTGGTGTTTATCACAGTACATATTATAATAAAAAGGCGTTCAAATTTGCATTTCAAACCTATTTAAAATACGACCAAGTTAAGTTATGAAAATTTCAATTATTGGGCCGGGAATTATGCCCATTCCTCCAAAAGGATGGGGTGCTGTAGAATCTTTAATCTGGGATTATAAAGTACAATTGGAAAACATTGGACACACAGTTCAAATCGTCAACACACCAAACAAACAAGAAATTGTCAACCAAGTCAATCAATTTAACCCGAATTTTGTACACTTACAATATGATGATTTGTGCGATGTACTACAACATATCAACTGTAAACACAAAGCAGCTACAACACATTATGGTTATTTAGAACAACCACATCGTTATGGTGGATATGCAAGAGTTTTTCAATCGTTTATAACCGGCAACTTTGACATTATTTGTTTGTCTGACGGTATCAAAAAAACATATGAACTTTATGATATTTATCCAAATAGATTACATGTAGTTTGCAATGGCGCTAGAAGAGATCTTTTTAGATACACAATCAATCCACAAAAAATCAACAAAAGTGTATATTTAGCAAAAATTACAGACAGAAAACGTCAATGGATGTATCAAAATATTTCGGATATAGATTTTATTGGCAACAAAGACGATTGTAGGTTCAACTTTAATCGTACAAACTATTTGGGCGAATGGACCAAAGAAACACTATATGAAAGTCTCACAGATTACGCAAATTTGGTTTTGTTGAGTGATGGTGAGGCAGATCCACTTGTCACAAAAGAAGCGCTTATGGCGGGTCTAGGCGTTGTTATTTCACAGTGTTCTTGTGCTAATTTGGACTTGACAAAACCATATATTAGTGTTGTACCAGAAAATAAAATCTACGATTTAAACTATATACGAGCAGTTATTGAAACCAACAGAACTGAATCATTAAAACACAGACAACAAATACGTGATTATGCTATATCAAATTTTGCGTGGGAAAATATAATTACGAAATACATGGAAGTTGTAAACAAAATCATTTCAAAGTAAATTATGTACGATTATCTCATTGTAGGCAGTGGATTCTTCGGATCTGTGTGTGCACATGAACTAACTAAAAAGGGTTACAAATGTTTGGTAATTGAAAAACGTTCACACATTGGTGGCAACTGTTATACCGAAAATAAAGACGGTATTCATATTCACAAATATGGTGCACATGTATTTCACACTTCAAACAAAGAAATCTGGGACTATGTAAACCAATTTGCAACATTCAATAACTTTGTCAACCATGTCAAAGTAAATTACCAAAATAAAATCTACTCGTTTCCCATCAACATGATGACTCTTCATCAGTTATACGGTGTAACCACGCCAGAACAAGCCCGTCAAAAACTAGAAGAAATACGCATTAAAAATGACGATCCAAAGAACTTGGAAGAGTGGATAGTGTCTCAAGTTGGAGTTGATATTTATAACATCTTCATCAAAGGATATACCACAAAACAATGGGGAAGACATCCTATTGATTTACCAGCATCAATCATTAAACGATTGCCTATACGTTTTACATACGACGATAGTTACTACGGTCAAGATTATCAAGGAATTCCATACGGTGGATATACTCAAATATTTGAAAAGTTATTGGATGGAATTGAAGTTTTGTTGAATGAAGATTATCTACAAAATAAAGAGTCGTTCAACAAAAAAGCAAAAAAAGTAATATACACCGGACCACTTGATGCTTATTATGATTTTTGTTTTGGTGCATTAGACTATCGTAGTTTAAAGTTTGAAACACAACGTGTAGAAGTTCCAGACTATCAAGGAAATGCTGTTGTGAACTATACAGAATTGCACGTTCCTCATACTCGTATTCTTGAACACAAACACTTTGATTATAAAAATACAAACTTCACATATATCACTCATGAATATCCAAGAGAATATGGTGAAGGTTTTGAACCATATTATCCCATCAACGACAAAATCAACACTCCAATTTTTGAAAAGTATAAAACATTGACTGATGCTGAACCTAATGTTATATTTGGCGGAAGACTTGCTGAATATAGATACTACGACATGCATCAAGTGATTGGTGCTGCACTGCATCTCTGTAAAAACTATGAAAGTACAAATTGTTACACATCTATTGCCACACGAATTGGATGAGTTTGAACGTCAGTTGACCGTATTGAGTCAAGAACTGATTGACTCACATGAAGTTACTTTGGATGTTACATTGAATTTGAACACTGTGGATTGGAACAAAACAAAAATTCCAAAGGATTTCTTTATTGATAAGTTCGAATCATTGTCAAAGTATGTTACTCATACCACTTGGGCAAGAAACTACGTCTTTGATGTAGATGATCATGGTACTTGTAGAGGAATCAACGACAAACGTCGTAATAGCATACGTAAATACGGTAAAGATGTAGACGCATTTATTTATTTAGATTCTGATTTAGTATTTCCTCCGGCCATATTGTCATATTCAATACATTGTGCGCAACAAATAAAAAACCAATATTATATTGTTAGTCCTCAAATTACAAAAATTTGGGATTCTACATGGGATCATTTGGTAAATAATCAATTTATTAACAACAAATATGGCAGTGAACGTAATATCAATCCATATTTTACAATTAATCGTATGTCATATGGTGGCAATGTCAGTCTGATAAATTGCGATCCAACTAAATTTGGTGGTGGTTGGTTTAATTTGATCAGTTCAAACTTATTGACATTCACTGATATACCAGATGTTTTGGGACCATATGGTGTTGATGATACATATGTAATGTATGCAGCTCAAATAATGAAACTAAATGGTGTTGATGTACAACAATATTTGATGGAAAACATTATTGTGGCAGAAAACTATTTATTGAGACTAAATAATTATAAAAACTATATATCATATTTTGAGGATCGAAATAATTTCAAAAGCAAAGCAGAATCAGAATTGAGAAACTGCTTGAAAGATTTTGTAAACAAACATCAATACACATTCAAACAATTATGATCGAAATATTAAACACAATTTTTACCGGCGTTGCGTTTTTAGTAGTGTGGTTTCACACCGAAGCTCTAACTGAATATGCAAAACTATTTGGTTTGTCAAATCTGTTTAAAATAACTGAATTTGAGAACGACTGTAAAAACGATTTTTCACTAACATATTTGAGTTGGCTACGAACAAAACATCAAAACTTTTTTACTAAGTTGATTACATGTCCGTGGTGCATCGGATTTTGGTTTTTATTAACTACATCATTGTTTTTGTCAACTCTTTATATATTTCCTGTAATTTATGTGTTTACAATCGTTATATATATGTTCGTAGAGGTCAAGTTTTTTTCATAATATGATTTTGGTAAGTAATTTTACAGAGCTATACAATATATTAAAAACACATCCAAACATCAAAACCTGTAGCAACAAGTTTTCAGAGTTTGTGGTGTTGGTAGACACATTTCAACAAATATGTTCGTGTAGAGGTGGAGAAAAAAATAGAATCAAACTACAAATTGAAACACAATATCGTAATTTGATTCTAAATGAAATTACCGCAAATATAAACGTATTTGTACAGTCACTAGGTGACAGTAAAATAAAGTTTTTGTACAATCAAGCGATTGTCAAGGAGTTCGGTTGAACACGTATCCATTACGCGTCAGTGTAATACGTGGATCATATCTCAACGTATTTCGGTACGGTGTAAACGAAATTTGACGACCCCAATTCAAATACTCAAGAATATCGTGTTTTGTAACACGTTTGTTTTCCTTGATATAATTTACAATTTCAGTATATGAAGTGCTTCTTTTGACAACTTCATATTCATCCAATACAGACCAATTGTTGAACCACGAAGATACTGTATTTTTCCATTGCAATCCATCAACAATACGTTTTAGATTTGCCGCATGTGTTTTCTTGAACGACTTATCATTTAGTGCATTTTCCAACTTGTTAAGAAACTCTGTTTCATTTTCATAAAATAGTGGATAATCCTTGCCAACCATTTCTGGATAACACAACTTATTGGGCAACAAATATGGCAATCCACGACTCAAACCGTCTGTTACTGACAATGACCATGCTGAATATGTTTGAAAATATCCCACACCCACATGCATTTGTTTGATAAATGCGTTGTACTTGTTACGTTCCAACTCAACCTTTTTAATATATGGACGACATTCATCAGCCAAAGTGACATATACTGTGAAATCTTGTCGTTTTTCATACAGTTTGTCCATTGTTTTAATAAACTCATTCCATCCTGTATACTCATTTGGCCTATGATTGAAAAATATAGACTTATCAATTGTTGGTCCTATGTCAAAATCGTTATCGGTACCAAGATAATGCGGTTGAATAATTTTGTTCAACTTCTTAATTACATTGTTGTTGAATGTTTCAGATGCTCTTTCCAACACCAAATCTTTCAACCATTGTGAGTTTACACCGCACTGTTCCATTTCAAGAGTACCCAGAATGTTAAGATCAAACACATTCTTTGGATATCCTGTATTTTCTTGTACTTCGTACCAATGGCAATATCCAATAATCTTGGGACGTATACCAGCATTGTTATAAATATAATTGGCTAGTTGTACAGTATGTTCAGGAAGATGTGAATAAATTACATCAAAATCCTGTTTATGTAAATCAAGTAAACTTGCAACTTTATCCACATCAAAATGAACTCGCATTGAATTCGGATAAGTAGGTAACTTATAGATGATCTGTTCAGTATTTTCATATTCAAGAAGTTTGCATCGTTTTGGAGTCACAATTGTCCAAAAGATATCATTCCGAATAGAATTCAAACTCTTGATGACATTCGACAAGACAAACACAAACGAATCTTTTTCAAGATTCTCAGCATAAGTAATGTTAGGCCAAACAAGAATTTTATGCTTAAATTCTTTATCAGCATCAGAATAAACCGTTTCAAAAAATGTTTCGCTCATAGATAACTGAGTATAGTAGATTGTAGTGCTTCTGTAAAGTTATAATATTGAACTTTACCAAACGTTTGGTCATAATCAAATGTATCAATAGCATATCGTAGATCGTGTCCTTTACGATCTGCAACGTAACTGATATAGTTGTAATCAACTTTACTATTTGTAACAGTTTCATATGCAGTTACAAGTTGTGAAATCAATTCAAGATTGGTCATTTCGTTGTTACCGCCAATCAAATACTGTTTTCCAACATCGCCTTTATTCAACACATCCCAAATACAGTTCACATGATCTTTTACGTAAATCCAATCACGAACATTAGTACCGCTTCCATATACAGGAATTTGTTCACGGTTCTTCAACTTTCTAATACAGGTTGGTATCAACTTTTCAAAGTGTTGTCGTGGTCCAAAATTGTTGCTGCAATTTGTAATAATTGTCGGAAACTTGTATGTGTGATAGTAACTACGAACCAACAAATCACTGCCAGCCTTGGTTGCTGAATACGGACTGTTGGGTCTATATGGACTATCTACAGTAAACGCAGATTCTTTAGAATTCAAAGATCCATATACTTCATCAGTAGATATATGAATAAACCGTTCAAGTTTATCATAATCATATGCAGCTTTGATCAAATTAAAAGTTCCTACTACATTTGTTTCTACAAACGCATCAGGTGAGTAAATCGAATTGTCAACATGACTTTCAGCTGCAAAATGAACTACATGTGTAATAGCAAATTCTTTCATTGCATTAAATACTGCAATGCTGTCGCTAATATCAACAATATAGTGTTTGTATTTATCGTATTTATGAAACGGCAACGATTTGTTTGCCGCATATGTCATTTTATCAAAGTTGACCACAACATTGACATTAGGATCATTCAATAATTTTTCAACAAAATGTGATCCAATAAAACCACAACCACCTGTAACTAATATATTCATACTTTCCAATTGTTTAAACATTCATCTAGAGCAGTATTTACATCGCTCATTTTAATTCCTACATTCAACAACTTTTGATTGCTCATTACACAATTTGAACGTGGTGTTTTTGCAGCAATCTTATAGAAATCATTCTCATTTTCAAAAAACTCAAATACCTTGTCTTTGGCAATTGTATTTTGAATTTTTTCAATCACCTGTTTGGTTGTAATGTATCCAGTGTTGGTTACATTGTATGTTCCATACGGAACTTTTTTTGTAATTGTTTCAATACATGCACTTACAAATTCTTGTTTGTGTGATATAGAATTTTCAGCATCCAAGAGTTTACGATAATTCAACATCTTGGACAGATAGTTTCTTGGATTGTTTTTTTCCTCAAATGGTATACGAAGTCTCCAAATATAGTGATTATCACAATTCTTTCGTATAACGTCTTCGGCCAATGCTTTTGTTCCACTATAAAAACTACAATTGTTTTGTTCAAAACTGAAATTGGGACGATCAGTTTCAGTGAAAGGATTGCCGTCTTCTCGTCTTCCGGTATAAATACATCCGGATGATACATGTGCAAATATCACTTTGTTGTTGCAACAAAATGATGATAACATTTCGGGTACCACTACATTGCCATAGATGGTATTGTGTTTGTCTGTTTCACAGGCATCCACATTTGGTTTGCCAGTATAACCTGCACAATTAACAATTGCGGTTAACTTTAACGATTTATGAAGCTCTACCAAATGTCGATATGTCAACTCTTTTGTGGGAACTGAACACGATCTACTTGGTACGCCTTTTTGAAACAGTTGTTTGTAAAACTCTTGACCAATATAACCAGATGAACCTAATAGTAAAATCATAACCAGTCATATATATGACTGGACAGACTCTAAATAATTTCTATATTCGGATTTTGGTGTTTTTTCAATTAATTTATTAAACTGTGTAGTGTCAATAAATTGTTGATTTAAACAGTCTTCTTCAATACACGCAATCTTACATCCCTGACGTTCTTGTACCGTCTGTATATAACTACTTGCTTGTGCCAGTGTTGTAGGTGATCCTGCATCCAACCATACAGTTCCTTTTGGCATTTTTATGACATTCAAATTACCTTCTTCCATGTATTTACGATTTACATCGGTAATTTCATATTCACCACGTTTGGATGGTTTCAACGTTTTTGCATATTCAATAACTTTGTTGTCGTAGAAATATAGGCCAGGAATCGCATATTTGCTCTTAGGCATGTTTGGTTTTTCTTCTATAGACAATGCCTTGCCGTTGGAATCAAACTCAACCACACCGTATTCTTGTGGGTTGTTGACTTTGTACGCAAATACCACTGCTCCCGTAAAATCAACCTTCATTCGATTGAATCCATGAAATACGTTGTCGCCCAATATCAAAGCGACATTATCATTGCCAATAAAATCTTCCGCAATCAAAAACGATTGTGCAATACCATCGGGTTTAAATTGAACTTTATATACTATGTTTAATCCCAAATGTTTTCCATCGCCAAACAGTTTTTGATACGATGGAAGAAAATCACAGGATGATATAATACAAATATCCTTGATTCCGCAAGAAATCAAGGTTGACAACGGATAATAAATCATTGGTTTATCAAAAACTGGCAACAATTGTTTGTTAACAACAGTTGTCAATGGATATAACCTAGACCCCGTACCACCAGATAATATAACGCCTTTCATTTGGAAAATATACGTTCATATATAGGTGATATAATTTCATTTAATTGAGTATCTTCAATAATATCTTGATATGTTTTACCCTCAGATTTTACGTGAGGCCATTCAACAATAAAATCAGCGTCAGCTTTTACCTTTGGATCATTCCAACGTTCATGATCATTAGCAGGTTCTACCCAAATCTTTTGATTGGTTTTGGCAATATCACTACGAATACGTCTACCATCTGTGGGAAATCCATAGGTATACTTTGATATGTGAATCAACTTACCATTTAGATCGTTGTGTATCCAATAAACTTCGTCTTTGGGATAAAAGTTGTAACGAATATCAGTTATAAAAACTACATCTGCATCATCTCTTTCTATATCCGATTGAAGTTTTTCTGTCCAGTATCGTCCGTCGGTTTGTTTGCGTTTTACATCACCATACCAAACAAGCATGTCTCGAAACACTTTCTTTTGTTCGGTATCTTCTGTAAATACATCCAATCCCAATCGGTCCAGTATGAATTGTCTACAATCATTTTTCAAATACCACGCTAATGCGTAAGAATTGCAACTGAGATTGTATTGTTGCGTAATAATTTTCTTTGAAATATCACAAAACAAGTTTTTTCCAGAACGTGCAACACCTGAAATTCCTATGTACAACTTTTTATTCATGTTTCATCAATTTAGTTACTTCTTTATCTGTCAGTCCATATGCTTTACATACTGAACGTATTTCGTTGATTCCACTTTCTCTGGATAAAAGTAGTTTACAATACTCATTGGCTTCCAATGTTGAACATTCATACCATTTAGACAACAACTTTAACAATTCAACATTGTATGATTTGTTGTTACTTTTTATATATGGTACGTATGTAGTTTTACGTGGTGTCATTGCGATTGACATCTGATAAAAGTTTCTATCTGGCACAATATCATAGTATTTTGCCATAGAACAAACGTTATCAATGGCATCTCTATCCATAGACAACAACTTTAACAACATAAACTGATTAAATGACTTTTGATCGTCTTCTGTTAGTTTATCGTAATAGTCTTTGGTTTGAACACCGCGAATGTGTTTTAGATGGTCAAATAGTCCCAACGCTTTTTTGATGGGAGTTTCACCTTCATTTTCAATTTTTTTAGCTTTTCTTGGCATTTTCGTCAACCCACTTTTTAAGATTTTTAATGTCCGAAGATAACACCTTTTGGTTGTTTAGTAAAGATGTTATGTTTTTGTTAATTGCATCGTTGTTTTCTTCTATAATTTCTTTGTTTATCACCAATATGCGGTGTACTTGATACAAATAAAATACCACTAGAGCAAACCCTAGTGGTATCATAATTGTAAATTTATAGGATAACAACGACACTACCATTAGTATTCCAAGTAATGTCTTGATCAACATAATTTTATTCTTCCTCTATTTCTAGAAAATCAATGTTTCGCTTTTTGGAACGTGGCGATTTACCTTTGTCATCACGTTGTTTCTTCGGATTTCGCTTGTCTTTCTTGAAAGAGAAGTCCTTATTATGTTTGAATGTTTTACCCATATACTTACCTTGTTAGTTTTTTACTTGCTTGCTCGACGTGCCGAACGAGTTCCTGCGAGCGACCGGCTCTTGTCAAGAACCTCACGAAGTGCACGAATCTGACGACCGTCAAGATCCAATCGGGTCTTACCAGCTTGGATAGTCAATCGGGTCGCACGATGTGCACCATTTGTGGGACCAGCAATGTATGTATTGATGGCCGCATTCTTACGTTGAACAAAATACGTCTTTCGACGCGAATCATTAATAATCTTCATATAACTTTTATTTTGGTTTTTGTTAGTTTTTTCCTAACGGTCTCTATCGTAACATACATATTGTTTCAGTCAACAAAATTCATTTTTTATTGAACTCAACCTGAAACTTTTCAATAGCAAAATCTTTAGCTTTAAACTCCATTTCCAAGTCCAATGGACAGTTTACATTATGAAACTCTTCTGGAAAATTTGTGGCATAATTTGCATGTGCACGAATATTAGATTCGGCAGGATCATTGTCACTAAAATGAAACACAGGAACGTAATGTTGCCATGTATTTTTTGCCATAACAATTGCCTCATCAGCAGTTTGACGACCCGGATTACAACGAAAATGCAAATTGTCATAGGTAATTGGAATTCCAGTTTGTTGATACACGTGTTCATACAACTGTTCGACATTCCAACTGTTGGGCTTGTCTTCGTTTTCCAAAACCAGTCTACTCTTCACATTGATTGGAAGAGCGTTGTATACGTCAATAAAGCGTTTTGCGATGTCTTTTAGATCAGCACCTTTGAAACAGTTCATATGAATATTGATGGGTGCTTCGTAACTTTGAGGAAGACCCAGATAATCCATCATTTTGCCGTGCATAGTCAGTTCGTGAATGGACTTTTGAACAGTTTGTGGATTGACACTAGCGGGCACAACAAATTGATCTGGATGTGTAGAACAACGAATATTGTTTTTACGAATGATTTCAGCACACAAATCAAATTCGCGTTTGATTTCTTGAAAATTGTAGTTGTTTTCGATAGTCAAATTGGCTTCTGGAAGCGTTTCCAACGGCATCATACCACTACTTACACGATAATTCCACTTGTTGGTAACACAATACTCTAGTGTTTTACGTGTAACTTGAACGTTGTTGAGTGTACGATCCGCAACAATTTTTTCTGCATCTTTACGTTCCAATTGAAGAAATCGTGTTTTCGTCATGGTTGACGACTTGATTCCTTGTTCTTGGAGTTTGAGAGAAATGCAACAAAGGCTTAAACGTATATTACGCATGAAAATACGATACTATACACTGTGCCCAAAGTAAAGACTATTTTTAAGGCAAATATACGGCAATTTCAACACGTTTCCATTTGGTACCGTCATGAACATACACGTAATTTTCACACACTATCATCTGACCATATGTGCCAGGCGTGGATTCATCGGGGGTGCACAGTGCTGACGAACTGATGATCAGTCTTCCAACAGTTACTTTACTGGCACTAATTTCGCTATAATATGTAGATGGCATACGTCAAAGATTAAAAATAAATAGAAAGTTCGAAGCGTTTCCATTCAATTCCGTCATAAACATACATATAATTTTCACAAATCATAATTTCGCCCATTTCGCCTGGGGTACTTTCTGTAGGTGGACACTCTTCTGGAGGACCAACAATCAAGTTTTCTACCTGTAAATTATCCACAACCAATTCATCAAATACATACGCAGTTGGTGTAGGAGTTGGTGTAGGAGTTGGTGTAGGTGTGCATGGTGGCACAATTTCACATATTTCGTATGTTTGTGTACAAATACCACGATTTTTCCACGTTTTACCCGGATCATCATCTATTTTTATCCAAACAACATTTTTGTTTACACCAGAATTCAACACGGTTGAATAACTGTTTAAAAATGCACGAATTGATTCGGTAGAATAGTTGATTATTGTAAAATTTGTATCACCGGGATACTTATATGATAGTAAGTTTCCTTGCTTTTGTAAAATAGTTCCCTTAGGAGAAGTGAATATTCCATCAGGGGAATTATCAACATAAGGTGCCGATTTGGTTGTGGCAACTGACGCCAACCGTTTTACAAAGTAATCCAGTCTGTTGTATGAAATGAAATCTAGCACAAAAAATCCTATTTATAATTAACATATAAATATTGATTTATCGACCAACTTCATTAAAAAAGTTACTTTTAGCAGTATTGTATGACATATCCATCATTTTGTTATAGTACAAAATGCTTGGTTTTAGGTTATTTTCGTGTTTTAACTTCAAATATCGATCTTTGGCTTTTTGTTTCCACCAGTTCAATATAGCGGTTTTATCATCCAAAAACAACTGTTTCATCACCAATTTATCTTCGGTTATTCTGTTACACAAAAAGTCTTTGGTATTTTCATAAAAACAACTGTAATATACACCACGTTCATAACCATGAACATAATCTTGTGTTTTCAAGTTCAATTCTTGAAAAATCATGCTAATTACTCGTTGCTTGGCACCAGTAACAGGTCCAGACACATTATCCTTTTGTGTCATTTTTCTATCATATTCTTCTTGATGAGTTTTTTTGATGTAATCATGCCAAGTTTCATACACCTTATCGTCCGGCTTAATAGGAATCTTTCCGGTACTAGATCCACACTTGTTCCACCACTTTAAACTGTTATACATGCTATAACTACCATACAAACTAGTAGTTGTCATACCCACTAACGTTTGATCATACAACTTTTTCCATACATTTCGTACCACACTTGACGTAATCAAACACGCAACCAGTTTGCCACCCAGAAAATTGTATCCAAACGGTTGAGTTGACATGATGCAACTACCAATCGCACTGTGTGACAGCTTCTTGTGTTCCAATTTATCAGCAGGCGTCCATCCTAGATAACTATCTCGGTCAGAAATGGTGATAACGTCGCTCGACACAGAAACCGCTCCTAGATACCGTGGGCGCTCGCCGTGACCATCTGTAATAAGAAACTTTAAAAACCGTCCGGGTGTCTGACTAAACTCCATTGTGTGACAAAATACACGCAACATCAACCAATCCAACTCTTGTTGTTCAGTTTCTACATGAACAATGGTGGGATTGATACAATCCAACTCTTGCAACGTCAAATTTTCATCGTTTATATCAGTTGGAACCCAAATTTTAGCTTTTACAGTGTCAGAACGTGTGGCATGTGATCGATAATCACGTACTTCTTCCCACTTTTTATAAAAAGTAGCTTCTTCTACACTCATTGCCTTGAGATAATTCATGTTTTCAACGAATTTCTTCTTTTCGGCATCAAAATCAAATGGGTCTATATCAAAAAATATATTGTCTTCGTTCATTTCTTATCTTCTTTATCTTTTATTTCAGGTATTTTTGTTAGTATCTTTTTAAATGTAAATTGAGCACCCGCTGGTGTCAACTTTATATCCGTAATTTCATAATAAGACATAATGGTTTCTTTTGGCAATTTAGTTACAGCGATTTTAACGTCTCTTTCTTCGCCAATAGAACAAGGAGGATCCAGTTTTACTAGATCCTCCTGATCGTAAAGAAGATATGCTTTTTTATCTGCTATTTCAAAATAATGATAATGTGATCGTTTCATTTCCTATACATAGGTAAAACACCACAATTACCATTTTTTTATACACTGGGCACAACTTCACCATCATGTACAACTTCAACTGACGTAGAAACCTCATCAGTTGACTCTGTGGCCTTAACGTCAACAACATTTACAACGTTGGTGACATCATTGTCAATCAGCACACCTGCATTCTTTGCAGCCTCAACCGTTTCAATAGAAACAGGAGCAACAGCAAACACCAACTTGGGACGACCCTTGGCATTCTTAAGAGTGCCAATCTTGGTGGTATGCTTCTCATCAATAGCAATGTTGAGACGAACACGCAACGTAATCGGCACAAACTCTGGATTATAAGTGGTAAGTGCCTCAACATGAGGATGTTCAGTTGATGTCTCCATTACAAAAAAGCCGGTAGGCCAATTCACAATGAGGTTAGTCTTGTTCTTACGATTTGTCTTTTTCATTTTTTTATTCCTTTCTTGGTTTGTTTATTGTGTATTTGTTTTAACACTAAATTAGATAAATGTCAATTCTTTTTGTCCAAAAACATTTTGTTCATAGTTTTGGCAATACTGACAATACTAGATACGTTTATAAAACTAGCATCAGCACCATACATGGTTCGAAAACAAAATTCGGGTCCAGCATTAACCAGATTTTTCATTGCGCCTTCACGTTGTGAAATAAAATACGACAACACCTTGTATCCCCTTTCACGAATCTTATTTACTTGTTTACGAGTATGTACACTACCAATTTTAGAATCATAATAAAACGATCCTTTTTGGCCAAAAAAACTGAAACACGGTTCGCCATCTGAAAAATTCAAAAAGTAATAGTCTTCGTCACTCGACTTTTCACCCAACATATCCATGATGGCTTCATAACAAAGACCCTCAGGTGTACTGCCACAGGGCGACAAGTAAGGAAACAAATTACGAACCTTGGAAAAATGATCCTTGGAAGAATCATATACCATCACAATGTACGGCAAACGTCCATCTTTACAAGTACAACGAAGACTCACCGAAACTTTGAGATTTCGAATCATTGATGCTGCCTTACAAATAGCAGTGACAGCAGTAATAGTTTTACGCCACGGATTTCCATGCATACTGCTACTAGCATCAACACTAATATGAATTTCAGCGCTTTTATATTGATCGGTTACATTACGATAAAACACATTTTCATTGTCAAATCCCAACTCTGACATAATACGACGATCAATACGACCCGCCGATTTACGCATATATTTGGTAGTGTTCAACTCATTACGAATCATCAACTTTCGTCCCAACATACTGCCAAGACGAAGACCATCATTGACAGCATTTACATTCAAAATAGATGGTTTGTTGTGTTCATCATACAAACTACAAGGAAATTGTTCCGAAAAAATAAGTTCCTTGGTCATATTTTTTACCACAATGCAATCCACAGTAGAGACTATCTGGTTCGTGGTATCTAGTCCAACGCCAACAGGAATAATAGTTACTCCAGCAGTTTCAATTTCAGACAAAAGCCTGTTTTGTACTGCGGTTACCTTCTTCTTTTTAAACTGATTGTTGACAAAATCACGTTGCTTTTGCAAAGCTCGTTCAATACCCTTACGTTTAGTATCTGATAGTCCAGATTTTTCATTTTCATCATTGGCTTTTTTCTTGGAAACATCACTAGCACTGTTGACTACAACCACAGTTGACTGTCCGCCAAGAATATCTTCAATATTTTGACCGCCCGTGTCACCTTCTTGTGCCGGTGTAACATACACAACACTGCCCGATGATTCAGAACTGCCAGAAACAGATTGATTCAAAATTTGATTGATTTTGTTATCATACTGCTCTTTGACATTAACGTTAGAATAAATAATCTTGCACACTTCGATTGAAAGATCGAAACGATCCTGTGTTGTCTTCAAACGATTAATATTGTGAACATCAATCAACTCAATGATTTTTTGAAAATCAGGTAGTGCATCCAACACGGTATCTGGGTTGGTAAAATTAATCAATCGTGCTTCATATGACTCAACGGTAGCACTACGATACATTGTAGATTTCAACATGGTGCCAATTCGGTCATTGTTGAAATACTTTTCATAAAGCGCCAAATAATATCCACGATAGCCTGGCGCGGTTCTATATACAAAATTATCGATATACCGATCTTCAACAATGTTGAGAATAGTTTTTACGTACTCAGCCACTTCCTGTTTAGTAAAACCATGTGGTTCAGCGAGTGTATACAGTTCACGTGGAATGTTTTGCCACAAATCAGCCACCACTCGAAAATCAGTGAGCAAAATATGAGAAGCTTCATGCAGAGACACTCCAACGGATGCATCAAAATCTTCGTTTTGAGAAACGTCAGCAGATAAAAACACAACTTGACCATCGGTCATATTTTTGCCGCCATCGTTGAACAACACCGGAATAGTTTTTCCAGTCAAAATTGAAACAAAGTTGGCAATAGCACGACGAGCCATGTTGAGTCGAACCATATCGGCTGTTCGACTTGCATGACCATCATCTTTAAACTCTGAACCACTGTCGAAATCAAATTCGTCAAGCCAAAAGTCAGAGTGTGTGCTAGTTGATGTAGTTTTTGATTTCATGTAGACATCATACAACGTTTGATAACAAAGTCAACACTTTTTTTAGAATGGAACAGTAGCATTGACCGAACCGTTACCCTTGATCAAAGGATCACTGGTAGATTCAGTAGGAACATACTTTTGAACCAGCTGCTTTACATAAGTACGTTCACTCTCAAGACCGCCCTCATAAGAAAATTCAGGATAAATAGCCACATCAGCAATTTCCTTGAGGCTAAATCCGTCACAAACCAACTCAGTCATCTCACACACCGCTCGAGTAGACAAAAAGTTAGTCAAACGACCGTCTTCCATACGAGATTGATCTCGACAATGTGACGCAATGTCACAAATTGAACTGATGGTGTTGAAAACGTTCGTATTTGTAGTATCAATTTTGAATCGATTCACCAACAAATTGAGTTCAGATTGCTTGTCCAGAAAATCCATCTCAATCTTTACGGAAAAACGATCCATAAGAGCACGATCCATAACACGGGTGGCAGTATATTGATTGCCAATATTAGCGGTACCAATAAAACACACTCCATCAGCAACACGAATTACGTCACTCTCCTTTTTTTCGTCCAAACGAAGATAACGTTGAAGTGTATCAAGCACCGTCATCATGATATTTGCAGCATCATGATGTGAACGACTAATTTCGTCCAAAAGAATTACAGCGTTGGGAGTCTGAATGGCCTTCACAAACGTTGACTCACTAAAAATGGTACCCGTCTCCTTTTCAAAATGCGTGTTTCCAATCAGAGCACTACGTGCATCTTGTGTAGAACCCATATTGAAGAAAAAGAAAGGACGATTCAGAGCCTTGGAAGCAGTTTGTGCAACCAAAGTCTTGCCGCATCCAGTGGGTCCAACCATCAAAATGTTCTTTCCACACAAAATTGAACGAACCAAATACTTCCACTTGGTATCGGAAATAATAACGTCGTCAGGACGAAGCTTAACAGACGCAGCGAGAATTGAGTTGATGTCTTTCTTGGAGGTTTTGCTCATATGTTTTTTATTTTTCAACATCATATAGTCATTCTAGAAAAAGTCAACAAAAAACCGCTAGAATTTTCATTCGTAGCGGCGTTCACAATGTATTGAAAAAATTTTAACGTCTATGTCCATGTCTGCCAACAACGTAAACAATTGGCTGAGGATAATAAACCACTGGTTGTGGCATTACAACAACTTGTGGCGAATAAACTACAGAAGTATATACCACCGTGGGTGGTGCAACTACTACTGGCTGTGAATAAACTACAGGCACATAAACTACAGGTGGTGGACAATATACCGGTGCACAATATCCTCCACCAAATCCCAACGAAATACCCCAACTAAAATGACCAGCAGTAGCTGATATAGATGTTAATAGTGCTAAACTAATCAATGCTTTAATTTTCATAGTTTTTATTTACTCATTTGAACTTAACGGTCAAATCGTCATCCTTTTGTTTAGGAAACTTGTATTTTGGCTTTTCACCCTTTACAGAATGATCCACTTGCTTTTCAACCTTCTTAAGATTTACGTCTTGCATTGGTTGATCTGGCAAATCTTCTTTCTTTTCCACAGCATCTTCAACCTTTACATCGGTTTTTTGTGGACCATCACCCTGATTCTTTTTCTTTTCTTTGTCTACACTGTTTTCGGCTGCCTTGTTGTAGGCTTTGTTGACGTAGTTTTGATCAGTGTTGTTCAACGTAGCTTTCAAAAACTCTTTGACTTCATCATAACTCAAACCAATTTTCTTGGTTCTGTCAGTTTTATTCTTGAATGCCAACACTTCAAAGTTGTTGTACCAACGTGGACGAACAAAAATATGATGTGGGTCACATCCACACATTTCAAAATTGCCTGCATCATTTTTGACCACCGAATACTTTTTGTCAATCTTCTTAACTTCTTTGTCCAACTCTTCTTGAATCTCCAAACAAGTTTTTTCAAAATTCGCTTTCTTTTCTTCAATCACTTCCATTACCAACTTTTTTAACGCAGTGGCAACCTTTTGTTTCTTTTGACGCTCTTCCAAAACCGATTCAAAACACTCAGTGATGATTTGTTGAAGGTGATTAATTTTCATATATATGTGTATAAATATGTCAAATTTACATATAACAACAAAAAAAGAACACCCTTTTGGGTGTTCTTCGTGTTGTTTTATTTTTATAACTTAAAATCATCAAACGCACCGGCTGCAATAGTATTATCAATTCCTTTTACATAACTACTAAGTTCAGTTTCCTGAGGTGCAACTTGAAGTTTTTTACTGTCATAATAACTGTCCAACCATCCAGATAGTGGATTTGTTTTGGCATTGGTATAGATTTTTCGATAACCCAAACTCGAAAGTCTGTTGTTGGCCAACCACTCAACGTAATTCTTCAAACTATCCGATGTCAAACCAACCAAGTTACCTTTGCTAAACAAATAATCAGCCCATTCCTTTTCAGCATTTACTGCCATTTCATATGTGGCATAAATTTTGTCTTCACTTTTGGCAACAATGTCCTGAAATCCTTCATCTTTGTTGTTTGCCCAGTTTTTCATGATGTTTTGAGTGATGGCAACATGCAGATTTTCATCTCTACTGATAAATTTGATGATTTTTGCATTACCTTCCATCTTTCCACGATAGCCAAAGTAGAAACTACATGCAAAACTCACATAAAATACCAATCCCTCAGTAATTTGAGTTGCTAATACAGCATCAAACAACTGTTGTCTAGGATCATCAGATGAAGTCAACAACTGATCATACTTTTTGGATAGAGCAGTGGCTCGTTTAACAATCTCAGGATCCTCCAAAATACTGTTAAAAAACTTGGTTGCATCAGGATATACGTTATTCAAGATGTAAGTGTAACTGTTGCTATGAATGGTTTCAAAGAAGCTCCAAGTATTCATACAAATTTCCAACTCTGGATTGGTAACATGTTTCATCAACTCATGAATACTACGACTCAACATACTATCTGTCATGGTTTGAAACTTGAGATTACTGTCAAACACAAAACGTTCTTCATCTGACAATACCTTGTAGTCACTCAAATCCTTGATCAACGATACTTCCTGTGGTCTCCAAAAGAAATTCAACTGTTGATCATAAAGTTCATAAAACTTTTGATACTTGATTTGATCATATCTCTGTAGAGACAGATCCTCACCAAAAAACATTGGATTTCTTAGTTGATCGATATTCTTTTTATTTAGTACGGTTTTCATATTTTATTACATTACACATGCTCCACTTTCACAACCACTAGATTGTTCAATCTTAGGCTCCACCTTCTTCGTTTCTTCCATGGCTGTTTGTTTATCACCATCATCTGTGTTGGCATAATACAGATTCTTCAATCCATACTTGTATGCCAACAACATGTCTCTTATAACGTCTTGAACTGGAACCTTATTCTTTTCATAACGAGAAGGTATATAATAAGTATTGACACTGATACTCATATCAGTAAACTTTTGAATGGCAGCAGCCACTTTAAGATATCCTTCATTGTTAGGCATGTCAAACGCAAAAGTATAATTTTCCTTGTACTTGTCAATGCCAGGAACTACAACTGGCAAAATGTTGCTCTTGCTGCCCTTGTAACTAATCAAACTACGTGGCGGTTCAATGCCATTGGTACTACTTTGAATTACACTACTAGATTCAACAGGCATACATGCCGTCAACGTACTGTGACGCATTCCATATTGTTTAATGTTGTTACGAAGAGATTCCCAGTCCATATGCAACGGTTCGGTAATAAACGTATCAATGTCTCGTTTGTATGTATCTATTGGCAAAATACCTTGACTAAACTTGGTTCGATCAAACTTTTCACACTTACCAAGTTCTTTTGCCATTTCCATACTAGCTTCAATCAAATAGTAACTTTGCTTCTCCATCCATTTGGCAACAAGATTGGGTGCACCTACATCCCAATACTTCAAACCTTCTCTTGCCAATAAAGCAGCCAAGTTACTTACACCTACACCAAGACTACGACGATTTTTGGCAAAGTTTTCAGCAGCAGGTACAAAGTAATTTTGATGTTCGATTAATGCATCCAACATTCTCACAATAACATCACATACACTCTTCATTTCATCATCGTCTTTAACTTCAAGCCAATTGACGGCAGCAAGAATACACACACCGATTTCACCATTTGTATCGTTGACATCTTCAATTGGAGTTAATGGATGATTTACCTCAACGCAAAGATTGCTGGTATCAACTTGATCCAACCAACTACCATGTTCATTAGCATGATCTACAAACATGGTGTAAATACGACCAGTTTCAAGACGTTCTTTAGCGAGAAGACCAATCAGTTCTTTGGCCGAAACCTTTTTCTTAAACTTGATGTTCTTGTTTGCTTCTGCTTTTTCATACTTTTCCTTGAAATCAGCAAAACCAAAACAGTTCCACAATGAAGCACACTCATGATAACTGAAAAGAGTTACATCCTTACCTTGAATGAATCGTTCAAAAATCAATTTATCCAATCCAATACAGTAATCCAACTTACGTACACGATTATCATCAGTACCTGCATTGTTTTTCAATACCAAAATGTCCATTATATCGTAGTGAAACCAAGCAAAGTTAACTGTGGCACTTCCCCCACGAATACCATTTTGATGACAACTTTTTACGGTTGACTCAAATGTCTTGGCAAAAGGAATTGGACCAGTATGAACCACTTCACCGTTACGAATTGGAGCGTTTGTAGCACGCAAACGTGACAAATTGAGTCCAATACCATAACGACTTGCAGTTGCATATCCTACAGCACTGTTGTTGCTGAAAATACTCTTGAGAGTATCATCAACAGTGAACAAAGAACAACTTGCATAACTCTTCATTACAGATCGTACACCCGCCATAATTGGTGTGGGTAGATTGATCTTGTGTTTGCTAAAGTAGTTGTAGGCCTTTTTGATATACTCCACACGATTATCCTTATAATCCTTGAAAAACGTCATTGCAATCAATATATAAGCGAATTGCGGAGTCTCGTATATCTCTTTGGTAACACGATTTTGAATCAAATACTTATCACACAACTGTTTGATACCTGCATATGTGAAATCCAAGTCACGATCATGTTTTAGATATTCATCCAACTTGTCAAAATCCTTCTTTGTATACCAATCCAAAATTTTATCATCATAAACAAACTTTTCAATGTTGGTTTTAACAAGATCATATAACTTTGGTGGATTTTTACCTCCCCAAACCTTTTTTCTAAGTTGATAATTCAACAATCTTGATGCCACATACTGATAATTGGGTTTTTCTTCAGTAATCAAATTGGCAGCAGCTTCAATCAACATCGCATGTATGTCGTTGGATGTCATTCCGTCAAAAAACGACAAATGCGCATTCATTGCAACTTCTTCAAAACTAACACCTTTGATACCGTCGGTGGCCCATTGCAAAACTTTGTTGATTTTGTCAGCACTGAACTTCTCTAACGCACCGCTTCGCTTCTTTATAAAAATTTCTTTATTCATAATGGTAAAAAATAACTATATTTTGCATATCAAAAAATACCTTGTTTAATGTTCATTTTGTAACATTTTTTTAACGCTTTTTATGATTTACAAACTATGTTTAATCGTTGTCGTTGTCAGAGTTATGAGCTTGCCACTTAGAAGATAGTGCCTTCTTAACAAGATTTTCAGTATCTCCCATTTCATTCAAAATGGAAATACCATCTTTAGAGTTTTCAGAGAAAATCTGAATATCACCACATCCAGCATTCATTCGACTTGGAAAAGTCATACCATCAGGACCGAAACGATTCTTGATGACGTGAAAACGTGCTGTGTTGGCTACTTTATCGGTAACTTTACGACTAAGTGACATAACAAAATCAGCTGTCATAATTTTTCGATAACTATCGGCGATATTATTGGCTTGAATGATATCTTCTTCCATTGCACCACGATTGCTTTGGCTGGCACTCCAAATAGGAACTTGTAGTTCACCAGCTACACCGCGTAGTTCTTCGTAAATACCACCCGCTTCACTATAACTGTTGCTGTTTCGATCACTTTGAGACGGACGTAGAATATCTGCATAATCTACAATAATCATGTCGATCTTGCTTCCCAACATCGCAATACGTTCCACATGCATCTTCAAATGATGAGCACTAACAGTTTTGATAGGAAAATACTTGATAAACAACTTGCCAGGCACTTGTTGAATTTTGTTACGAATAACATCAACGTTGTTACGAATATTCTGAAAGTCAATTCCAGTAAAGCAACTATCGTAACGAAGACCCACATAGTTTTCATTCAACTCTAGTGTAAAATGAACCACATTTTTGCCTTGCTTCATTGCTTCAGCTCCCAACTTACTTAGTACCCATGAATTATGAGAAAGAATTCCGTTACTATAATAACAATGCACTTCTTCTACCGAAATATCATATAATATTTCTTCTTTTCCCGTTTTCTTTGAAATCAATTTTGTAAGTCCGGTTTCAGTTTCAACTAACTCATTTACATTTATATCATCAACATATTTCCAAGATCCGTTAACCTTTAATCTATGTTTTCCGGATGTTTTCAATGTTTTATTGTTTCCAAAATATGAAGTTATTGTTTTTTGTTTTTCAGTACGAAATGCCGTTACTATTTTTTTAAATCCAAATGGAGTATTTACTCTTAATGGAAATTTTAATTGTTCAATAGCATTTTCTTCATTTTTAATATTTAACTTATCAAACAAATCTTTGATTTTAATTTTTTCACGAACATTTTTAATTAATAATCTCATAAAATTTTTTAATTTTTTCTATACATTCTTGTTTATTTTTTTTCCAATCATTTTCCCAAATTATTAGAACATCATAACCCAACTTTTTTAAAAAGTCAATTCTAACATTATCATTCAACCATATTTCATATGCTGTTTTGTTAATGTTAAACGATTTTATGTATTCATCGCCAAAATAAAATTTTGGATTTGCATGCCAGAAATCTCCATAAAATTCTATTATTTTTTTATCATGTAAAATATCAACCACATAATTTAATATAGGAATATTTGCTCTAACATTTTCATTTAAATTTTCTTTAATATAAGAATAAAATTCTCTTTCAATTTTAGAATTACCATTAAATTCACCAAAATGTCTAACCCAATTTCCACTTCCAATTTGAGCAATTTTAGCTTTCATTGAATTTGAAATTTTTATTTTGCTTTCATCAGTTCTAATCTTTCCTTTAAATTTTTTTGATTTTTTAGAAAGATTAGATTGTAATTCAGATACTTTTTTTATTGCATCGGATTCATTATAACCTTTTTTAATTATCCAATATTCTTTTTTGAAATGAGAATATTCAGATTTAACTTTTTTTGACGATTTATTCGCATTTTGTTTTTGTATTAAAGATACTTTGTTTTTTGCATCAATTTCAGTCATCCCATATTTTTGCATCCAATACTGGTATCTATAGATTGAAAATTCTTTTTTATTATTATTCATAATTATTAATAAATAGTTACATATAACATAAAAATTTAATTTTTTATGTATATTTACCAATACCAGTGACAATTTATATGTTTATTTAAACAACATCTTTTATTTTTTCAATTTCATAAAAAACATTTTCCACTTGCCATCCAAATAATTCAGTTTCATCTATTTTGTATTTTTCAAATGGATTAATCCACAATACAAATACTTTACCCGATGAACTCGTAGTTTCTATTCCGAATTCATGATATTCAATTTCAATTTCTGTGTTCGGACCTATACATTTACCGCTACCAGCACACGCTGTAATGATACCCAGTTCACCAGCAGCGAGTCCGCCGTCCATGATGGTATCAACTTCAGTCCAGTTGGTCTTGATTGTATTACGTGCCATCACACTCATACGCTTTTCAACATCTGTCATATAGTCATGACCAATGTTGCGTTCCATACCAGCCTTTAACGCACTATCAACCAATGCCTTTACCTGTTCATAATTTCCAGTCTTGAGATGTTTAACACTATC
>Ga0172373_10003135_pt1 | contig 24541 bp, 11 predicted proteins | sample Lak10m_2_FD_114546 | JGI IMG/M metagenome (GOLD analysis project Ga0172373, IMG submission 114546) | Freshwater microbial communities from Kabuno Bay, South-Kivu, Congo - kab_092012_10m | ecosystem: Environmental > Aquatic > Freshwater > Lake | place: Democratic Republic of the Congo...
TTCCTCCACTGCCCCTGAGTCACCTCGGTGCGGCCCATGTAAAATGATTTCGTCAGCGTGACCTGATGCTGAGTTTCATCGTAGTCACGGCCTTTCTCGCTGGCCGGTGAACCCATGGTGAAAGTGCCGGCGGGGATCAGCAGCAGTTTCATCCCGATCGTGTTGACCACCTCTTTGGGCTGGCCACCAGCTGCCGCTGCCGGAGGCTGTTCTATGGCGGTCGAACCACGCTGCGATTCCACCTGCTGCGCTACGACAGTATCGCCGTCACCAGCCGTCAGAGCAAAAAACATCAGCAGCCAGAAAATCCGCACGTTCAGCTCCGGAAAAAAACAGCACCCGTGCAAAACCCGAACGAAAAATCCGCTGGTCGGGCATCACCGATCCACCGGAATTTTGTCAGTCAAGCCACTGGCCCGGCCCGTTTGCGGACCGTTTAACCAGTCGCAGATCACCATCACCCCGCAGTCCGGTTTCATTGTTGCCGAAACTGATGAGCGGTCGCAAGTGTGTGTGTGCCTCTGAACGTCCTTAGCGGTCAGACTCCGACCGGAGTCTAAATAATCGACCCGGTTCGAGACTTTTATACTCTGCCGGATCATCAGAATAAGCCGGAATTTTCGCGATTGTGCGATGGAATTTGCGGCCTTTGGTTCTTGCTGCACTTCCTGACCATTCCTTAGTTCAGCTGACCAGTCTGGCCAGCGTTTGAAACAGACGCTGGATTTTTCAAGCAGCACGTTGGCGGCGAGGCAGTGCTGAAAATGTCTCGCAAAGCGTGTGTTTTTTCAGTGTTTTCAGGCGATCTGCGTGACTGGGGCGGCGAGTGGGGTCATCCCATGGACGGTCATCCCGCTGCTTCAATGTGGTCCCTGAACGCCTCCATGACCACAACTCCACATGGAAATTCTGTTCTATGGCCGAACGATCGGCCACGCTTTCTATAATCATTTCCGGCGACACATTTGGGTCCGTGCAGAAGAAAGCCACCCACTCTGCCGAACAGTCGGAAAACAGTTCAGCCGATCGCTTAACGATCACGACTCGGATCACGCCATCCGCTGGAGCGTACGTTGCCAAAAACGTCTTGAAAGTGACCGTCTGTTCTTTCCCGTACAACACTATCTTAGTCGTCGTCCAGCCATGTCGATGTCCGCCGCGATGTGCCAGCGAGATCTGTGAGGTGGACCCCGTTGTCTGGACCAGTAAATGAATTTTATTAGAGAGCCTGGCGCAGCTCGGCCCGCTTAGCTGCGAACTCCTTCCGCACACTGCTGATAAAAACGCCAAGCATGGTTTTCATAAGTAATGAAAAAGTGCCGGGTGAGGTCAGTTTGCAATCTCGGAACAAGAATCACAACCGCAGCGACAAGCGAAACACAGTCAGGTTCTCTGGCCCTGTCGGCCCCTGACTGCATAACACCAAAAATCGACTTCACTGCGGGAGTGCTGAACGCAACCGCTATCGCCTGCCGAAACCCACTGAAACCACCCCTGATGACAACAGCTCACCCTGGCATTCTCGCCGGCATTCCAATTCGACGAATCGGAATTTTCTACGAACACTCAGCGAACCACACCCATGTTCTGAACTACCGCATGACCGCGGGCCCAAAACTTCAATCAAAGCAGGCTCAACAATTCACGAACCGCCCTGGCCACTGCCAGTCACCCCCAGCAACACTCGAAACATCAGCACCGAACGACATGACCAAAGCACCGTCCGAATCCAGTTGCTTAGCACCAGCCTGCGATGCAGCTCTGCATCAAACGCCACACACAGTCGATCATGTACCGGGACCTGAATAAAAAATGTCGATGCCCAGATCGCCAGCACCGCAGCAGCTGCCAGCCACAACGTACCACTCTGACCCGGCAACGGCCTCCATGCCAGCCACAATGCTGTCAATAACTCCACCGTCATCAGTGGCATAACCACCGCAGTAATCCGGCTGCAGTGCTGCTGCTCATAACGCACAAACTGGTCCGCCCCAACCTCTGCCATCAGCGGATACTGCACGATCTGGATCAGCCAGATCAATCCCGTCATCGCCGCTGTACTGAACGCACACGCCAGCAGAATTCCCTGATTCATCGCGTTAGATCCCACCCTTGTCGGATTCTCTTGTTTTCGCCGCACAACATTCCCGTTTTTCAACAGCTCACATCGATTTACGGGAACACCCTGCCCCGCAAAAGCGTCTCCCTGTTGTCCCGGTACCCAATATTCAGCAAGGCTCTCCACCACCCGTTAAAGACATTCCCCCTCACAAATCAAGCAAATCCGCCGATTTTGCACGTGTTTCCTGCAGGCCCGCCCATCAAATACCCCCGCATCTCGATCCGAATCCCCTTCTGATGTACCATTCACAAAATCCAATCCGCCCAATCGTGACTCAAGGACCGCCGGTCATGCGTGGAATTCTGACTTTACTCGCAGCGTTTCTGCTGTGCAGCCTGCACCCAACTGCTCAGGCACAGGAACCTGACAACAAACGAACTCAGGCAGACGCCGAAATGAAGAAAAACAACTTCAACGATGCCCTGCAACTGTATCGCGAACTGCTGGGCACACCCGCTGGCAGCAGCGGCGACCTGCAGCAGGCCTTGCTTTGCCTGCAACATCTCGGAAAAGTTCACGAACTCGATACGCTCATCGAAGGCGCTGTCTCCGTGCAGCCAACACGTTTCGACCTGCTCATCGCTGCCGCTCAGGGCTATCAATCCGCCCCGAAATTTGGTTTTTTGATTGCCGGCAGGTTCGATCGCGGCGGACATCGCGGCGGTGGCGAATACGCCTCCGTCACCGCCAGAGATCGCATCCGCTCACTGCAACTGCTGCTGCAGGCCCTGCAGGCTGCCGAATCTGACCCCAATATCACCAACTCCTTCAAAGCTGACGCATGGGCCCAGGTGGCCGCACAAATCAGTGAAGAACAGGCTGCCGCACCCTGGAAACTGCAGCTGCTGTCCAGCCTGACAATACTGCCGGACGCAGAGCCCGGGGCGGCCCCGTGGATGTTCCGCGGACAAGGGCCTGGCACAATCTCAAACGCACCAGTCGATGAACAGGGACAGCCCGTATTCCACAAACTGCCCGACTCATGGGAAACCGCAGCCTCCGACGGCGAACGCTGGCGCTGGGCACTGAGCCAGACTGCCCGGCTCGATCCCGCAAGACGCAGCGACACAGAACTCCTGTTCGCGGAATTCCTCCAGCGCCAGTTCGGCGCCGGCACAACATGGAACCAGCCCTGGGCCGAAACAAACCCGTCTCCCACAGCCGACAATAAACCGAACTCCACAAAATCTTCACTCCTGACTCTGCAGGACAGCGAAACTCAGGCCCGACTGGCGACCGGAATCAAACGCTTCAGCTTGCCCGACGAATTCAATTTCCTCACAATCGCTCGCTCCGTCGTTGCACGCAATGATGCCGCTGCCCGCAGAGCCCTCGAATTGCTGATCCGCGAACACATGGATCGCACCCAATACCCGCAGGCTGCCGCACTGCTGCGGGAATTACTGGAACTGACACCCGCCAAAGAAGCAGAAGCAGTCCGCCAGCGAATCAGCCAGATCGAAGGCAACTGGCTGCAGTTCCTGCCCGCAGAAACTCAGCCGGCCACCGGCAAAGCAACCTTCGATATCCGCTTCCGCAATGCTCGCAAAGTCACCTTCTCCGCAGTCGCCGTCAACGTAGAACTGCTGCTGGATGACCTGCGAAAATACCTGGCCTCAAATCCCGAACAGCCGAATTTCCGCCAGGCCCAGCTTCCCGACATCGGCTGGCGGCTGATCGAAGCAGAAGGCAAGAAGTATCTGAACGGACAGCCAATTGAATGGACCGTCGACCTGACACCCGCCGCCGGACACTTCGATCATACTCAAAACATTTCAGCCCCGCTGCCTAAAGCCGGTGCATGGTGGGTACAGGCCCAACTGCAGGATGGCAATTCCACACGCATGATCCTCTGGCTCGCCGATCTTGCCATCGCAGAAAAACAAACCGAAGCCGGCACGCTCGTCTATGTCGCAGACGCTGTCACGGGCAGTCCCGTCCCCCGCACAGATCTGCAGTTCTTCGGCTGGCAGTTCAATTACGACAATCAGCGACCACGCATTCAAACCAGCCGCTTCGCCGATCGCACGGATGCCAGCGGCCTCTGCACACCGCCCGTCACACCCCGGCAAACTCAGAATCAGTGGCTGATTACAGCCAAAGCTCCCGACGGACGGACAGCCTTCAGTGGCTTCGGGAATCTCTGGCCCGCCCAGAAAATCGAACCGCTCGCATGGAGCCCCCTGAAGGTCTATGCCGTCACGGACAGACCCATCTATCGCCCTGGTCACAGTGTGAATTACAACCTCTGGATTCGTCGCCCGCAATTCGATGCTGAAAATAATGACTGGGCTGAAAAACCCGTCTGGATTCAGATCCAAAATCCACAGGGCGAAGTTGTCTCAGAACAGCAACTGCAGACAGATAAACGCGGAGCTGTTTCCGGGCAGTATCAGCTTCCTGCAGATGCTCAGTTGGGCACCTGGAACGTCCTCGCAGCCGAAAAAGTGCAGGTTGTCCGACTGATCGAAGAAAATGGCCGCACTCGCAATGTCACTGAAACCGCCCGGCAGGCACTTGGCGGCGGCAGTTTCGCTGTCGAGGAATACCGTAAACCCGAATACGAAGTCACTGTCAAAGCCCCCGAAAAACCTGTCGCACTCGGGGAAAAATTCACCGCCACTATCAATGCCGCCTACTACTTCGGTGCACCTGTGGCAGCCGCCAAAGTACACTACCGAGTTGAACGCAAAAAGAACCAGGAACGCTGGTTCCCCGCTGCACGCTGGGACTGGCTGTACTCACCCGGATACTGGTGGTTCACCGGCGACTACCACTGGTACCCCGGATTCAGTCGCTGGGGCTGCCTGCCGCCAGTCCGACCATGGTGGAACTGGAATCCGGATCCCCCGGAAATCGTCAGTGAGGGTGATGCCCTGCTGGGCCCCGATGGCACTTATAGCCTCGAAATCGACTCCGCTGCCGCACTCGCCAGCCACCCCGACGCCGATCACATCTACGAGATCACTGCCGAAGTTGTAGACCAGTCCCGCAGAACCATCACCGGCACCGGCTCCGTTCTCACCGCTCGCTACCCATTCCACGTCTTCGTCTGGATGAACCGCGGACACTATCAGACCGGAGCCGAGGCAGAACTGCAGTTTCAGGCCAGAACCCCGGATGGCCTGCCCGTCAGTGGCACCGCACAAATCCGACTGCTAAAGACCTCGTGGGATCAGAACCAGCAGCCTGTCGAACAGGAATCGCAGACCTGGCAGTCCGTCGCCGGTCCCGACGGCTCCGGAAAACTTCGCTTGAACCTGCCCGAATCAGGCCAGTTTCGCGCCAGTGTTTCAGTAACCGATGCCGCCGGGCGTCAGCAGGAAGGCGCTGTCGTATTCTTCGTTCGCGGACCTGCAGAAGATGGTCGAAACTTCCGCTTCAGCGACCTCGAACTGATTCCGGATCGCCAGGAATATGCTGTCGGCGATGTCGTGCGACTGCAGATCAGCACCGCACGAGCAGACAGTACCGTGCTGCTGTTCGTACGCGCTCAGGACGGCAACTGCCCTGCCCCGCAGGTGCTGCGTTTGCAGGGCAAAACGGCCGTTGTGGAATTGCCCGTGACTGCCGCAGATCAACCCAACATCTTCATCGAAGCCCTCACCGTTTCCAATGGCAAAATCTACAGCGAAGTTCGCGAAATCGTGGTACCGCCCGAAAAACGCATCGCCGTTGTTGATGTCCAGACCGCTGCCGCAAAATATCGCCCCGGTGAACAGGCCAGACTAAATCTGAAACTAACTGACCTGAATGGTCAGCCTTTCAGCGGCAACACCGTGATTTCCGTTTACGATGCCAGCCTTGAAGCACTCGCAGCCTCCAGCATCCCGGAAATTCGCCGCTTCTTCTGGGATGTCCGACGTTCACACTCCCTCAATGTCAAAAGCTCGCTGCAGCGATCCGAATCGCCAGTGGCACTGCCCGACGAACAGCAGATGCAGTTCCTGCGAGCAGACAGCCCGTGGGAAATCCACACAGAAACGTCCGGTCGCCTGCGTCGAGGTGAGGCGATGCGTTTCGGCATGGGCGGCATGGGCGGAGCAGGCGGTCCCGAACTGATGATGCTCTCAGAAGGTGCCCCCGCAGCCGCCATGGCCGTTGCCGATGCGGCACCAGGCGCACCTGCAATGCGAGGTATGCAGATGGGCGGTGACGCAGCAAAAGCAGCCGCTCAGGGAAATGAAGCTGCACCCGCACTGCGGTCCGAATTCGCCGATACCGCATTCTGGACGACTGCAGTCACCCTTGATGCCGACGGCACTGCCGAAATTAACTTCAAAGTCCCTGACAACCTGACCACCTGGAAGATCAAAGTCTGGACACTCGGAGATGGTACGCGAGTCGGGTCGGGCGACAGCCAGATCATTGCCGCCAAAGATCTGATGATTCGTCCGCAGGTACCCCGATTCCTCACCGAACGTGACCAGCTCGTTCTGTCTGCTGTTGTTAACAACACACAGCCTGCAGACAAATCCGTCCGAGTTGTCTTCGAACATGCCGCAGGACTGCTGAAACTCAGTGGACCAGCTGAGCAGACTGTCACCGTTCCGGCCGGGGGCAGTACGCGAGTCGACTGGGTCGCTGATGCCGTCACGCCCGGCAAAGCCACAATTCGCATGTCGGCACTCGCAGAAGGCGATTCAGATGCCACCGAGATTCAAGTGCCTGTCAATGTCTATGGACTGCTGAAGACCGACAGCTTCACTGGTGTTGTCAGGCCGCAGGACAACAACGGCTCAATTACCATCAATGTGCCGGAACAGCGAAATCCTGAACAGTCCAGACTGGAAGTCCGATTCAGCCCCAGTCTCGCTGCATCACTGGTGGATTCACTGCCTTATCTGATTGAATACCCCTACGGCTGCACTGAACAGACTCTGAATCGCTTTCTGCCGGCCGTGCTGGTACAGCGCACACTTCAGAAAATGAATGTCAGTCTGGAACTGGCTCAGCAGCAGCAGATCATGCTGAACTCCGGCCGTACCTGGCGAGGAAAGTATCCTCAGCACTGGGGCCAGCCACCACAGCGACAAACTCGGGATCTCCGACCTTTGCCAGCCGGCTTCGGCATGGGCAGCAGTACGCTGGCTGCATGGATTCAGCAGCACATCGACGAGGACCAGAAGTCCGCGCGAGGCCTGCCAGGATCCTTCAATCCCGTGTTCAGCGAACAGCAATTGAACTCCATCATTCGTACCGGAGTCGCCAAATTGACCGAAATGCAGCTCAGCGATGGTGGCTGGGGCTGGTTCTCGGGCTACGGAGAATATTCTTCGCCACACACCACGGCCCAGGTGGTCCACGGCCTCACTATTGCCACTCAAAACGATGTGCCGATACTGCCCGATGTGGTGCAGCGCGGACTGCAGTGGCTGCAGACATGGCAGGCAACACAACTGGAACTGCTGCGGGAAGGAGATCGGCATCGGGATAACCCGGATTATGACGGCAAACTGCCGTTCCGTATGAATGCCGATAACCTCGATGCCTGCGTCGCCAGTGTGCTCAGTGAACACAACATCGGGGATCCCGCCATTGGCGAATACCTCATGCGTGATCGAGGTCAAATGACAGCGTATGGCCTCGCACTCACCGGACTTTACATGCATCGCTCACAACAGCAGCAGAATCGCGATCTGGTCATTCAGAACCTCGAACAGTTCCTCGTTCGAGATCCGGCCAATCAGACGGCCTGGCTGCAGCTGCCAGAAAGTTTTGCCTGGTACTGGTACGGCAGTGAAAATGAATCCATGGCGATTTATCTGCAACTGAAACTGGCCACAGCACCACAGGATGACGTGCTGCCTGAACTGGTCAAATATTTGCTGAACAACCGACAGGCAGGCTCACGCTGGAAAAGCACACGCGATACTGCCATGGTCGTGGAAGCTATGGCCCAGTACATTCGAGCAACCGGTGAAGATGCCCCGGAAATGACCGTCGAAGTGCTGATTGACGGGCAGGTTCGGAAAACCGAGCAGATCCGCAGCGAAAATCTGTTTGGCTTCGATGGGCAACTGGTGCTGTCAGGAGACGAACTCACCACGGGACAGCACACCATTGAGATTCGCCGACAGGGACGCGGACCGGTCTACTTCAGCGCATGGCTGACCAATTTCACGAAGGAAGAGCAGATCACCGAAGCCGGACTGGAAGTACGGGTGCGCAGAAACTTCTTCCGACTGGAACGTGACGACCAGCAAACAGATGTGCAGGGTGGTCGCGGACAAGCCGTCAAACAGCAGACCCTGAAGTACCGTCGCGTTCCAGTCAGCGGACTGGAAGGACTGCCCTCAGGAACCCTCGTGGAAGTTGAATTGATCCTCGATAGCCGCAACGATTACGAATACCTGCTGCTGGAAGATCGCAAGCCCAGCGGCTTTGAACCTGTCGATCAGCGCAGCGGCTATGTGTACGACAGCCTGCGGGCTTACCGGGAATTCAGGGATGACCGAGTCTGCCTGTTTCTCAGTACGCTGGCCCGCGGGCAGCACAGCATCAGTTATCGGCTGCGGGCTGAAACACCGGGCACTGTCACCGCTCTGCCGGCTTCCATCGAGGGTATGTACGCTCCTGAACTGATCGGCAACAGTGCCAGCCTGCGACTGCTCACAGTAGAGGCTCCCTGAACCACCGTCCCGCTTGAGCCGAACGACCAGATCAGAGAAGATCCGGGCTGAATGTCGCCGGCTGCGGATGAACATTACCAGAAATCTCTGAATAGGGCGGATGTCGATAACCATGACCCAGTGGCAGGTGACTCTGGAATTCTCCGGACCGCTGCAGCGAGCCATGCAGACCGGCGAACTGACCGTACAGGGATCAGGTCCCTGTACCATCAGCACGGTGCTGGCTGCGCTCATGCACACTCAGCAGGCCGCCGTCGGTGCACTAGGAGTTTCACCGGAAACGGTCTCCGACAAACTGCCCCCAGGGCTCCTGGTGCTGCGAAATCGCGTGCTGCTGCCGCTTCGCCCTGAAACGACAGTAACACCCGGCGAACGCCTTACACTGATGCCCATGATCAGTGGAGGCTGACGCTGATGACTGACAAACAGACACCACCGTTGACTCCAGCCGCGACTCTGACAACAGAGGAAACAGAAGTCTACGCATGGCAGCTCGATGTCACCGACTTTGGCCACAGCGGACAGCAGCGACTGAAACAATCTTCGGTTCTGATCAGTCGTGTCGGTGGGCTGGGTTCAGCCGTCGCCTACGAACTGGCGGCCGCAGGTGTCGGAAGACTGATCCTCGCACACGCCGGTGTCGTTCAGCCATCCGACCTGAACCGGCAGCTGCTGATGACTTACGACTGGATTGGTAAACCGCGAATTGAATCCGCTCGCAAACGCCTGCTGGAACTCAATCCACGCCTTGAGATCATTGCGGTCCCTGAAAATCTGTGCGAGGAAAATGCTGCGCAACTTGTTGGTATGGCCGACTGTGTCGTTGACGCCGCGCCGCTGTTTCAGGAACGACTGGCGATGAATGATGCGGCCGAGCGAAAAGGTATCCCCGTGGTCGAAGCCGCCATGTACGAACTCGAAGCCTCCCTGACCGTCATTCATCCGCCGCAAACGCTGCGGTTCCGTGATCTGGTTCCTGAAGTGCCCCGCAGCTGGACCCGCAGGTTTCCCGTGTTCGGAGCTGTCAGCGGCACTGTGGGGTGTCTGGCCGCCATGGAAACGATTAAACTGCTCTCCGGTCTGGGACAACCCCTGAAAAATCGACTGCTGCGACTAAACCTTCGCTCGATGCAGTTCGACACCATTTTGTTGCCCCGCCCTGAATAAAGAATTCATGATAGTCAAGGAAAATCCCCAGAACTCGCCCACCGATTTTTCAGGTTTTTTTACCATGAAAATTACGCCCTTCCTGACTGCCCTGCTCTGCCTGCTCCAGACGCTGTCAACCACCGCCGCAAATGCCTCAGACTGGCCTATGTGGCGATTTGATGCCGGGCGATCTGCCGCCGGAACGGAAGTTCTGCCTCAGCAGCTTCAGCATGCATGGACCCTCCAGGCACCAGCCCGCGTACAGGCATGGGACGATCCCCTGAATCTCGACCTGATGCCCTATGACCGGCTGCTTGAACCCATCGTCCTCGGAAATCGTCTGATCGTGGCATTCAGTGACACTGACCGCCTCTCCGCCTTTGACACATCCTCCGGCCGCGAACTGTGGTCGTTTGTCACCGATGCCCCCGTACGACTGCCCCCGGCAGGCACACCTGACAGCGTCTGTTTTGTCAGCGACGACGGCTTCCTCTACTGCGTGGCGGTCGCCACCGGTCAGCTGCGCTGGAAGTTTCTGGCAGCCCCAGGTACCCGCAAAATCGTCGGCAATCAGCGCCTGATCTCCACCTGGCCGGCCAGGGGAGGCGTCGTCATACGCGATGGAGTCGTGTACTTCGCCAGCAGCATCTGGCCCATGATGGGCGTCTACATCGCCGCCGTCGAAGTTTCTACCGGACGGCTGCTGTGGATCAATGACTCTACCGGATCCACATGGATCAAACAGCCGCACAGTGCACCATCGTTTGCCGGAGTAGCTCCGCAGGGCGCACTGGTCGCCACAGGTGATTCACTGATTGTTCCTGGAGGTCGCTCTGTACCAGCCGTATTCAACCGCAATACCGGGGCACTCAGCTACTTTGAACTGAATGCCGGCGGCAAGGGTGTGGGCGGATCGTTCGTTATCGCAGACGACAAATCCTTTTTCGTTCACACGCGGCAACGCGGCGTACGTGAATTTGAACTGAGCACTGGCACAAAACAGTTTCTCCAGTGCAATGAACCCGTGCTGTACAACGGACTGCTGCTGACAGCCTCCGAATCCGGCGGCAAACCAGTGGTCAAAGTGCATGCTGCTGATCGCCGCGTCCTGTGGGAAACACCACTGGATGCATCCGGTGACCTGATCCTGTCGGGTGGCACGCTCTACGCCGCAGGTGCCTCCGGAATTCAATGCCTCACACTGCCGGCTGAACCGCAGAACGTTGCCGCTGATAATCCACCGCAAACGCGCACACTGATCCCGCCTGCCGCCATCCCCGGCAATGTTCAGCGTCTGCTGGCTGCCGATCAGCGACTGTTTGCCGTGACTGCCGAAGGACATCTGCATGCCTTTGCTGAGACTGCCGAAACAGCACCGGTGCTGCACGACCTGATCAAACCGCTGCCTGTCGAACCATTGCCTTCGAATGCCACAGAAACTGCCGCCTCGCTGCAGCAAAGCCTGCCGGCCGAAGGATACGCTCTCTGGTTTGGCGCGGCTGATATGCCGCTCCTTGCCGCCTTCGCCACACACTCCCCCTTCGTCCAGCTGGCCTGTATTGACGACAACGCCGATCGGATTACCGAATTGCGAAAACGATGGACAGACCTCCGACTGTACGGAAAAGTCACCGCTCACCTGTCAGAACCAAAGGATTTTCTGACCGCCCCGTACCTCGCTCACACCATCGTCGTGGGTGCCGAACTCAGCAGCAGCATCAGCGCTGACGCCAGCGCACTCAACAGAATCTATCAGTCTGTCAGACCATACGGCGGAGTCCTGCAGATGCTTTGCCGGCCTGACGAAACAGCGGCTGTCGCGGCTGCAGCCGCCGCGGCAAAACTGGAACAGGCCACCGTCGAGATTAATGCGTTTGGAGTTCGTCTGATTCGCACCGGTGCACTGCCGGATTCCGCCGACTGGACTCATCTGCACGGTGACATTGCCAACTCCCGCAAATCAGACGATGCACGAGTCAAATTACCGCTGGGTGTCCTTTGGTTCGGCGGCAGCAGCAATCTGGACGTGCTGCCCAGACATGGCCATGGACCAGGACAGCAGGTGGTTGACGGCCGACTGTTCATTCAGGGCATCAACACACTCAGCGCTCGTGATGTGTATACCGGTCGAGTCCTCTGGCGCAAAGAATTCAACGACCTCGGAACCTTTGACGTCTACTATGACTCCACTTACAAAGAAACGCCTCTGGATCCGGCCTACAATCAGGTGCACATTCCCGGTGCCAATGCGCGAGGCACCAACTATGTGGCCACTGCCGAACACGTCTACATCGTGGAAGGGGCTGTCTGCCGCGTCCTCGATCCGGCCAGTGGACAGCTGATTCGCACCATCGAACTGCCACAGGAAAATCCAGCCGAACCGCAGGAATGGAGTTATCTGGGAGTCTGTCAAAATGTGCTGATCGGAGGTCTGGGGTTCGCTAAGTACCGACAGCGACTGGATCTGTCGTTTTCCGAAGAAGACGGAAAACTCGGAGGCAGCAAGGCTGGATTTGGCTCGAAAAGTCTCGATCGGGCAGGCAGTATGATGCTCGTCGGCTTCGACCGGCTCTCCGGAAAAATGCTCTGGAAACTTCCCGCAAAACACAGCTTCTGGCACAACGGCGTCATTGCCGGAGGTGGCCGTATCTACTGCCTCGATCGCAACCCAAAACAGGTGGAAGAAAAACTGCAGCGCCGCGGCATTGCAGCGCCGGCATCCTGGCGGATCGTCGCAATTGAGCCGCAAACCGGGCGTGAACTCTGGCAGAAAAACGATAACGTCTTCGGCACATGGCTAGGGTACTCCAAACAACATGATCTGCTGCTGCAGGCCGGGGCTGCTGCCAGCGATCGGCTGTCAGGTGAACCGGATCGAGGCATGATGGTCTGCCACGCTGCAAACGGTGAAGTCGTCTGGCATCAGCCGGATCTGCAGTACTCAGGACCCTGCATCCTCCACAATGACATGATTATCGCCAATGCCAACTCGTATAAGGACTCCGCCGGAGCATGGTTCCTGAAAACCGGTAAACCGTGGCTGATCATGAATCCGCTGACAGGCGAACAATCGCCCTTCACACTCAACCGCGCTTATGGCTGCAACACCATCCTCGCCAGCGAAAACTTCCTCACCTTCCGGTCCGGAGCAGCAGGTTTTTATGATCTCACAGGCAACAGCGGCACGGGAAACTTCGGAGGCTTCCGCTCAGGCTGCTCCGGCAATCTTGTCGTCGCCAATGGCGTACTCAATGCACCAGACTACACCCGCACCTGCAGCTGCTCCTACCAAAACCAGACCTCACTGGCTCTGGTGCACATGCCGGAAGTCGAAACATGGACAGTCAGTACACTGGTCCGCTCCGAAGGCGAAGCTCAGCCTGTGGCCGATCTGGGAATCAACTTCGGCGCACCCGGACATCGTCGGGACACTGATGGCACACTGTGGATCGAATGGCCCGCTGTCGTCACAGAAACTTCACCGGCACATATCTCAGTCAATCCCGAAGCCACTGCCTGGCGCCGACACTCATCCGCATACACCGACAGCAGTCGGCCCTGGATTATCGCCTCCGGACTGCAAAATGTTACCTCGCTGGAAATCGAACCAGTGCTGGGCGGAAAACAGGCAGCCAAAGCCCCTGCCAAAGCCGGAAAATCAGACGACTGCCTGACAGCTCCACCGGTCACCGACGACTGCACCTGGAAACTGCAGCTGTACTTCGCAGATCCCAATGCTCGAGTTTCCGATCTGGCTGCACAGGCTCGCCGTTTCGATGTGCTGCTCAATGGCAGCACTGTCCTCGAAAACGTCACAGTCCAGCCCGGTGGCAGCGTCGTGCAGGAAATCACAGCACAAACCGCCGACAAACAGCCGCTGCGACTGGAATTCCGCACCATCGAAGGCCAGCCGGTAATTTCTGGTATCCGGCTCCAGCGCACCGGCCCCTGACTCCCCTGCTGACGGACTGCCCCGACAGCAACCCGGGATCGCGGCCTCCTTTGCTCACCCGATAACATCAAAAAGACTCGACATTTTTCCAGTAACCAGCTCCTGTCAGGCGCTCATCAGGAAACCGAAATGCCGGCAGTGCGGAAACTCGGAATGCAATGGAGTCGCGAGTTGGCGGTACTCGTATCCAGCGTACGAGCAAACCTCTGCATCTCATCACCGTATGTCACCGACTACGGTGTCGACTTTCTGCTGTCTCACCTCGCCAATGTGGTAAAAGACAGCGTGCAACTAACGCTTTTGACGGATCTTTCTCCGCTAAACGTGGCTCAGGGAGCGACCAGTCTGCCTGCGATCCACGAGTTAGCAAAATCTGTGCCTCGTCTCAGAATCACGCATCTTCCTCGTGTGCATGCAAAAGTTTTCGTTCAGGATTCCGAATCTGCAATCGTCACGTCAGGAAACCTGACCGCAGGCGGGTTGATAACAAATTATGAATACGGAATGCTGATTTCTGACCGAAATCTTGCCGGAGAAATTGAATCCGACATGCATGAATACACCGCGCTCGGAGCGGATGTTTCCAATAGTGCGTTCGAACAATACTGCACAAAGGGTGCGCGGCTTCAGAGTCTGTACTCTTCATGGCAGAATCAGCTGCAAATTGCCTCGCCAGAACTGCAGCAGGCGATCTGCGAGGCAACGGATGATCTGATCAGGCTCAGGCTAAGCGGTGGAGCAATGCATACCGTATTTGCGGCGACCATTGTCTTTCTATTGACAAAATATGGACCTCTGTGACAACACAGTTGATCGCGTTATCGACGGAAAGCGCTTTGGTAAGAAGTGGAAACACGCAGTGCGATCTGCACAACAGCATCTTAAAAGGCAACAGAAGATCCTGCTGCTGGACGGGGTGTGGCAGTCAAAGTAACTTCGGCTGATTCATTCAAACTGCATCCGCAGCCGATACCTGCGTAAGACTCCAGCTTGCCCACAGCACCTTTCACAATCCATCTGCGTTTGCGCAATATCGCTCAGCAGTCAACCATGCTTCGGACTTCCCACAACCATCAGCCTCGCCAGCGTTTCCGCAAACTGGGTGATCGCGTCATCCGAAGGCAGCGTGATTCGCAATGATCGCCTGCCCTGCTCGTCGGTCTCCACTGAATCCGTCAGGTGCTGTCGAATCGTGGACACCGCCTCGGGCGCCGGTGCAGTCGCCGCTCCAGGCAGCATCTGAGACAACAGGCTAAATGCCGCCGTCAGCATCTGACCTCCGGCTTCAGCCATCTTTTCACGTCGTTCGGCCAACTGCACAGCCTCCGCAGCCCTCGCTCGCTTCTGGCTCTCATCCTGATGACCCTCAGGCAATGCCCCCAGCAAAACCTCCAGTCGCGATTTCAGCTCATCCATACCGCTCTGCAGCCGAACTTCGCTGATCTCCGACTCGTAATCTAACGCCGCTGTCGCTAACTCCTTCTTCTGACCAATCACGCTCAGCAGATTCTCCTCCAGCGTTTCCTGAGTCACCAGGATGTAGACATTGACCGGACGCTTCTGACCCATCCGGTGCGCTCGCGCAATTCGCTGCTCCAAAACCGCCGGATTCCACGGCAAATCGACATTAATCACCGTGTCGGCAGACTGCAGATTCAAACCGGTACTGCCGGCATTCGTTGATAAAAATACTCGACATTTCGGATTGTTCTGAAATTCATTGACAATGTCCTGCCGCCGAGCCTGCGGGATCTTCCCCTCCAGCCGCACAAACTCCACTCGACGCCTCTTCAGCAGCGGCTCAATCAGATCCAGCATCCGCGTCCACTCAGAAAACACCACCGCCTTGTGATCTCCGTCCACAAACAGCGATTCAAACAACTCGTCCAATGCCGACAGCTTGCTGGAAAACCCGGGACTGACCTTGTCAACCAAAACCGTACTGTCCGCCGACATGCGACACATCAGCAGCGCCTGCCGAAGTCGCAGCAGATCCATCTCAGAAACGTACGGCTTGCGAGTAATGGAGGCGACAATTCGCAGGTGTGCCCCGTGCAGTGACGCCTGCTCTTCCGTTGGAGGCACATGGATGATTTCAGTATTCCGCGGAGGCAAATCCCGGATCACCAGCTCCCTCGTACGACGCAAAAGAATCGGTCGCAGCTTCTCACGCAGCTCGTCCAGATGTCGATAACCCAGCACAAAACCCTTTTCATCAGTCACACGGTAACGATTGAAAAAGCGAAACCCAGGTCCCAGATGCCTGCCGTCAATGAACTGCACCACCGAATACAATTCGTCCAGCCGATTCTCAAGTGGAGTGCCGGATAACACCAGCGCAAAGCGAGACTTCAAACTCTTCACCACGCGAGTCGTCTGGGCTTCCCAGTTTTTGATCCGCTGACCTTCATCCAGAATAATCAGATCCCACCGAGCAGACTCAATGGAATTGATATCCTTCAGTACCTGCTCATAATTGCAGATCGTGAAAAACTCCGGTTGCTGATACTGACTGACACGGTCGCCTGCAGAACCCGCCACTATCGCCGATGAACGCTCAGAAAATCGCTGGATCTCATTCTGCCACTGGGATTTCAACGAGGTCGGACACACCACCAGCACACGCTCAATACCAGCTTCACGCGCCAGCAACTCCGCAACACCCACACCCTGAATGGTTTTCCCAAGACCCATGTCGTCAGCCAGAATCGCCCGACCAGCACCGACCGCAAATGCGATGCCGTCCATCTGATGCGGCAGCAACTCAACCCGTAACAACTGCGTCCGCAGCGGATGATTCCGAGGATTCCTGCGAATGTCCGCCACCAGCTGCTGAATTCGCTGAACATGCAGCTGCTGCTGAATAAATTCCTCGGCATCAGGGTAGACCAGCACGGATTCACCCAGCGCCTCCAGCCGACCCAGACAGCGTACCAATGCATGCACATCCGTTATGTCTTCATCCCGCAAAGAACCTGTCACCCGCAGCACAGATTCCCCAGGCCGGTTCGGAATGCCCAGCCGCAGCGTCAGGTCACTCCCATACTTCAAATAGACAATGATCTCCTTCAGCTTCGGCTTTCTCTTCAGCACCGCAGCGTCAAAACGACGCCTGATCGTCAGCAGCGCCTTCATAACATGCTTGCAGGTACCCAGCGTATTGTCACGATAATCCGGACAGGTGCAGTACGAATCGCCCCGTTCAAATCCCCGCAGCGCAACTCGATATGACTTGCCACTTACCCTGCTGGTCACGATGTAGTCCGTCCACGGTGTCGTCGCAGACTTGTCCGCAGCAACCACTTCCATACTTTCTTTCTTCGCACGCTGCTGCCGCTCACTTAGCGCCAACTCTGTCAGCTGCTGCTCATTAAGTGGCTCAATCGGTTCACGTTTGGCCGGCGCTTTCGCCAGACCCAGCAGCGTCTTGTTTTCAAGGATCAAGGACAACGCTGCACCCATGTGCTCACAAGGAGACTGACACTGAGTACAGCTGACCAGCAGCCGACGTTCGTTGTCCCCACGCAATTTGACCGCCACCGTTATGGCCCCGGTCTCCCCAGGCAAAGTCAGCCGAAACTGATCGTCAGCCAGCAACACCTGCTCTCGAGGGTTGCCAATCACTGTTTTCCCGCCAGCAAACAGCAGTTTTCTGCCCTGCTCTGTACCCCCAAGCAAATCGCAGGCCTGCAAAAAGGAAAGCCGTGAAAGCTTGTCCGAAAGTGTCAATCGACTGGATTTCACCACCTGTGCCATAACCACACACCGCCTTTTCTGTATATTTGCGCAATCTGGGAACCCTAGCAAAAAAATACCTGCAGTGAATCCTGCAGAGATCCGAATTCCGCAGCTTTCAGCCACCGCAGCACGCCCTGCCCCACCCGCCCCCAACCCGCAAAAACCGAAGTCCGTTGCCGCCTATTCCGCAGATGTACACAATCCACCGTCCTGTCACGCCAGACAACTCCGCCATCCAGCAGCAAGGTGCAACATGAAAGCCACTCCCGTCACCACGCTCGACAACCAAATTTTGATGCTCCTGCTGCTGCACTTCATGCTGCTGCCTGGCTTCGCCACTCCAGCATGCGGCACTGATCCCCTGAAACCACTGCCCCTCATTGGATACACTGAACATCGCACCAACCTGCCAGGTGGTCGACACGCAAATGTCAGCACAAGTCGAGCCATGGTGGTCAGAGTCGATGGTACGCAGCCGAAAACTGTCGGCGGCCAGCTGGCGGACAAGCCCGGAGCATGGACCCAGTTTGCAGGCTGGTCACCGGATGGACAAACCGCCGTCGTCCTGCGCTGCTGGGAAAGTTCAGAAAATGCCCAGTGGGAGGAACAACACCAAACGTTTCGCTTCACACCAGAAGGCTGGCTGGTCGACTCATTCCTCGTCGATCTCGCCACCGGAAAAACAGATAACCTGACCGCAGTTGAACGCGTCAGCTTCTACAATACAGGGCTGTTCTTCTGGCCTCGTGACTCCACAAAAATGGGCTTCACGGCCCTCATCGACGGCAACTCAAAACCCTTCCGCATGGATCGCGATGGGCGCAATAAAACAGATCTCACAAAGAACTCCAGTGGATTCGCCTACGGCTTCAGCAGTTCGCCCGATGGAACGCGAATCTCTTTCCACGAAAACTATCAGGTCTTCCTCGCCGATGCCGACGGAGCAAATCGAATTCATGTCCAAACCGGCCACCCGTTTGTCTTTGCTCCAACGTGGTCACCAGACGGGAAATGGCTGCTGTTCGTTTCAGGCGAACACTACAACTGCCATCCGCACATCGTCAAAGCAGATGGAACAAACCTGAAAAAACTGGCGGATCGCGGCGGGTATCGAGGAGTCACTCAGTTCCTCGATGTACCCGACTACCATGATGGCAGCAGCGACGTACCCGTATGGGCGACTGACGGACAGTCTGTGTTCTACACCGCCAAAGTCCGTGATTGCGTTGAACTGTTCCGCACTACTCTTGATGGACGAAGCCAGCAACTGACACATTCGGCCGCCGGCACAACACATTACCACCCGAAACCCTCACCCGATGGGCAATGGCTCGCCTACGGCTCAAATCGCAGCGGCATCCGCAACCTCTACGTAATGCAGCTGACTGACTACAGCGAACGTCCTCTGACCAATGAACCTTCCGGTCACGCCGCTATGCACGCATGGTGGCAACCCGCAGAATCTTCAGCAACAGAAAAAGCACCCTGACAAAAAACCACGCACCCTCACACATCCAGACCCAGCATACGCATCAGCTCAATCGCGTTGCTGCGTTCCACCACTCCGTCTCGCAGCCGATAGTCAAACAGCATCGTCCCCTCGACCACAGTGTCCTCAAAATGCTTGTTGACCGCCAGACCCGGCATGCTGTCGGCAATTCGCGTCAGCGCAAGGTCGTGCGTTGTCACAATTCCAACCGCACGACGATCAACCAAAGAACGTATCACTGCCTCCGCACCGCGACGACGATCATTGGAATTCGTTCCATGCAGAATCTCATCCAGCAGAAACAATACAGTCCTCGCCCCGGTCGTCAGATCCACAACAGACTTCAGACGCTGCACCACACTGAAGAACAATGACCGACCCTCCTGCAGTGAATCGCTCACTCGCATGGCTGTTGCCAACTGAAAAGGATGCGTCTGAAATCGAGTCGCACGAACTACAGACCCACAAAACGACAATACAATGCTGGTACCGATGCTCCGCAGAAATGTGCTCTTGCCCGACATGTTCGAACCACTGATCAGCATCAGCGGTGACTCAGGAGTCAGCTGCACACTGTTCCGTACGCAAACAGACTCCGGAAGCAGCGGATGACCAAGATCCTCGGCGTTCAGTTCCGCACGCTCCTCCAAAATCTCCGGTATACAGTCCCGCGGATGGTCAAAACAGTAACCGGCCACCGAAATCGTAGCCTCCAGACAAGCCACCGTTTCCAGCCAGTCCGCAACCTCCACACCATATCGCCGCCGCCAGCATTCAATCCGATGTGTCAACAGCACGAACAAGCCACAAAACCAGGCAATCGGAGCAAAGAACTGGTTGCGAGTCGCGTTATTCAGCCACGCCGTTAAACGGCTCAGCCGCCTGATTGCCACCGATGCCGTTCCGTCTTCAGTATGAAAACGATTCAGCAGATCTCGTACCGCAGGTTCCTCTACCGGATGCGATTCAAACGCCGCAATTACCTGACTGAACTGACGCAGTGCCGTATCCACATCATCCATAATGCCGGTCGTCCGCTGAATCTGCCGGCGAGTCATTATAATGGCGGGCAACTGCAGCATCGCCAGCACTGGCAGCCAGCGAAACAGCATCGGATCCCACACCGTTAACCCCAGCACCGCTACGGAAGTCACACCGATCAGCAAAGCCCACAAAATGACTCCCAGTGAAATCGGCTCAGCCGGCTCTCGCACCCAGCTCTTCAGCAAACGCTCAGCAGAATCCCAGCCGCGAGCCGCTGGAATACAGGCCAGTGCTTCCCGCAGCCGCAGTGCCTGCTTCAATCCCTGAGCTCGCGCCTGACGAACCCGAATCTCCGTCGCCGCAGGAACTGTCGTCATCCAGCTCGCCAGCACCTTCTGACCAGGACGCGTCCGACACTCGTTCAGCAGCTGAAATAACGAGCCACGACCAAACACGTCCAGATCTCGAATCCACGGATGAGACTCGTCGTCGTACTCACTGCCAAATTCACTCTCCCCACTGAAATCCCGCTTCAGTCGACGCAGACGACTTTCGTGAAAAGCTCGCACCTGTCGCAGCCGAGACAATCTCGACAGACAACTGCGGTCAAATGGCAGCACAATCAAAAACACCGTCAGCGGCAGCAGCATCCACTGCCACGACACAACATCTGAACGGCCAATGCACAGCACACCCAGACCGATCGAGACTACTCCAAGAATGCTCCGCACACGCAGAAACTTGCGGTCACGCTGCTCCAGTCGCTCGATCGATGCCGACACCTCCTGCAAACGTCCCTGGTATGCCGCCTCAGGCTCAGCAAACACACATTCCGCTGATATACCACTCGCCGCTGCATCTGATCTGACCGACATTGACTGTTTTCGCCCAAAAGAAAATGTGAATCAGACCAGCAATGCATCCAGAACCCGAGCCTCGTCCGTGGGACCAATCAGCCGGTTCTGCAAGCCCTGATAAAAATAACTGAAACGCTGCGGATCCAAACCCAGGACATGCAGTATCGTCGCCTGCAAATCTCGAATCGTCACAGGATGCTCCACCGGATAGTATCCAAACTCGTCCGTGCTGCCCCACGCCAGACCGCCACGGATGCCACCACCTGCCAGCCACATCGTAAACGCATACGGATGATGATCGCGACCCACATACCCCTTCTGCAACTCCGTTCGCACATTATTCTGCATCATCGGAGTCCGACCGAACTCACCACCCCACACAATCAGTGTCTCGTCCAGCAAACCACGCTGCTCAAGATCACGAATCAATGCCGCTATCGCCCGCTCCGATGCCTGACACTTGATCGGCAGAGTCTCATCTATGCTTTCCCCAGGGGAAGAACCATGATGGTCCCAGCCCCAGTCGTACAACTGCACAAACCGAACTCCATTCTCCACCAGCCGCCGAGCCAGCAGACAATTGTTCGCAAACGTCGGGTCATCGCCACGGTAAAGCACCCGCGGATCATCAGCACTCTCCGCCGGTGACGTATATCCCGGCTGAGCACCATACATTTCCAGAATATGCTTAGGCTCGCCAGACAGATCCATCACCCGCGGTACCGCCGTCTGCATCCGATACGCCAGCTCATACTGCGATATGCGAGTCTGCGTCTCAGGGTCCCCGCTGCGAGCAAACTCTGAGGCATTCAGTTCGGCTAAAGAATCCAGCATCCGCCTGCGAGTCCGACGGTCGATGCCCGCTGGATCACTCAGATACAACACCGGATCCCCGCTCGCTCGACAGTTCACACCCTGATACACCGACGGCAAAAAACCCGATCCCCACAAAGACTTCCCCGCATCCGGTGTCTTGCCGCCAGACAACAGCACCACAAACCCCGGCAAATTCTCATTCAGACTGCCCAGCCCCCACGTCACCCACGAACCCAGAGACGGATTGCCCAGACGCGCCGTCCCCGTGTGCAGAAACAACTGCGAAGGCGCATGATTAAACTGCTCCGTCTGCATCGTCCGAATCACACAGGCCCGATCCACAACACCCGCAAAATTAGGCAGTAACTCGCTGATCCACTGACCACTCTCACCATACTGCCGAAATCGAAACTGACCCGCCAGAATCTTCGGAACCCCCCGAATAAACGCAAATCGCTTGCCCTTCAGGAAAGACTCCGGACAGTCCTGCAAATGCAGTCGCTGCAGCTCAGGCTTGTGCTCAAATAACTCCAGCTGCGATGGTGAACCTGCCATGTGCAGATAAATCACATGCTTTGCACGAGGTGCCAGCAGCGGTGGACGAGCCGACAAGGCCGCAAGCTCAGTTGCACCACCAGACTGCAAAACCACACCATCCCGCGCCAGCAGTGACTGCACTGCCATCGCACCAATCCCCAGACCCGCCGTCTGCAGCAGATGCCTGCGAGTACCTTTCAGGTGCCACTCAATTGCCGGATTCATCACCGAAACTCCCCCGCTGACTCTCAGACAGCTCAATCACCGACGACTCAGAAATTCATCCAGATTCAGAATGGTACTGGCGACAACAACCAGTCCCGCAAACTCAGCCTGTGATATCGAATCCGGTCGCTGCACCCGCGCTCCCGAAAGCAACGCCACTGCCTGCTCAGGACGCTCCTCAAACATCAACCGAACATCACTCAGCAGAACCTCCAATGCAGCCACCTCTGTACGCGTCCCCGGTCGAATCAAAGCACGTCGCAGACCCCGCTCCAGACGGCCCTCAGACTCACGACTCATCCACTCCGCCAAACCCCCGGCACACTCCAGACTGGTCGGATCATTCAGTGTCACCAGAGCCTGCAATGGAGTATTCGTGCGAATTCGACGAATCTGACACACCTCACCGCTGCCACCATCAAACGTCGTTCCCATCGGATGCGGCGTTGTCCGCTTAAGATACGTATACATACCCCGACGATAACGATCCTCACCCTCCGCATTCACCCACTTCTGACCGTTATACGTCGATCGCCACAATCCATCGGGCTGCGGAGGCATCACCGGCGGACCACCCCGCTTCAAAGATAACCTGCCAGATACCGCCAGCATCTGATCCCGCAGTACCTCAGCTGAAAGCCGGTAGCGAGCCCCCCGTGAAAGCAGAACATTCCCCGGATCCTGCTGCCGCAACTGCTCCGTCACAGCCGAATCCTGCCCATAAACACGACTCAACACGATCAGCTTCAGCAACCGCTTCAAAGACCAGCCAGTCTCCCGGTACTGCACCGCCAAAAAATCCAGCAACTCCGGGTTCGATGGCAGAGAACCCAGCGACCCAAAATCCTCCTCAGTCTCCACCAGCCCCTGGCCGAATAATCGTGCCCAGATTCGATTCGACCACACCCGCGGAGTCAGCGGATTGCCCGGTGACATCAGCCAGCGAGCCACCTCCAGACGCGTCGGTGTTTCCGACATCACAAATCCAAATCGCAGCTCCGCCGGCAAGGCAGGCTGCACCAGATCACCCGGATCCAGAAAATTGCCCCGCCGATGAATCCGTGTCTCGCGCTGCCGGTCCGCTGGCAATGCCGACTGTACCGGCACCTTCAACACTCCTGCCAAAACAGCATTCAGCTGCTGCTCCACGGCAGACAGCTCCGACTGCAACTCGCGAGTCTTCTCGGATGCCTGCAACGGCTGCAAACCCGTTGCCTCCCCGCCATGCACACTCCAGCTAAACTGCCGAAACGTCAGCGAATTCCCGTAGTGCTGCCGCATCACCAGTCGCAGTTCGGCCATCGCCGACAACTGCAGCGGCTGCGACAGCTCAAAAATCGCCACATGCGGCTCGCGCTGCCGCGGACTGATCGCCCAGCCAGTCTTCAAATCACCATCCAATGCTGCCGCTGCCGGCCAGTTGCTCTGCTCAAAATCCGCACGCGGACGCACCAGCTGCAATCGCTGACGCTGACCACCGGTTACCAACTCAGCCTCCAGCTCCGACAACACAAAATTCGGATCCGTCCCGTTTCGCCCAACACCCGGAATATTCGCACCCGACCCCGGCAACGCCTGCAGTCGCAATGCCGTAATCGGTCCCGCCGGCAAGTCTAAAATCACCGTGTAGACATCCTCCGCAGGTCGCACACCGCTGACCACTACGGAACCGTCAGCCTGCGACTTCAGCATCGCTCCGCCCTGCGATTCCGCCCGCTGCAGTGACAGCACACGCCAGCCCTGATCATCTCCCGCTGCATCCGCCGAACGCGACTCCTCCAGTCGACGACGCAAATCCGCCTGACGCGCCCGCAAATCACTGCGATTTCGCCGCTGCTGCTCATCCAGCAGCTCCAGAATCGGAGCATCATCGTAACGGTCCGCATCCTCCGTCTGATTGAAAATCGCATACAGACCGTAATAGTCCGTCATCGAAATCGGATCGTACTTGTGAGAATGACATTTGGCACATCCGGCAGTCAGACCCATCCAGACCTGCAAAGTGGTGTCCACCCGGTCCTTCACCGCAATCGAACGAAA
>Ga0172373_10003136_pt1 | contig 24539 bp, 20 predicted proteins | sample Lak10m_2_FD_114546 | JGI IMG/M metagenome (GOLD analysis project Ga0172373, IMG submission 114546) | Freshwater microbial communities from Kabuno Bay, South-Kivu, Congo - kab_092012_10m | ecosystem: Environmental > Aquatic > Freshwater > Lake | place: Democratic Republic of the Congo...
TCATCAAATCCGGGCCGGCCGCTCTCCGGAGAAGATACTCGTTGCGGCAGGGTGTTTTCACGGCAAAGAACCGCACCTTTTCCTGCCACTCCCGCAGGAGCGAGGTTCGGGTCAGGCAACAGATCGGGCTGACCGGAAGCCAATCGGGCCGCCACGATTTGGCTGCGTCCGCATACCCCCGCAGAAGCTCCCGCGGCTCCATCCGGAGCCAATCCCGGGGCGTGGGGAAATCCATGACCTGATCCAGGCGGTGTTGCAGTCCCAAGCCCATCGCAAAGGACAGATGCCGGTCTTCCGCAAGGCTGGCGAGGTTGTGCCAGTGGGGAGAAAGAACATCATCATCGTACATGAACGTGGCCCAAGGGGTTTCCACTTGGGGAACCGCCTGAAAGCATGCGGACATGAAACCCTTCCCGCCCTCTTGGCGGACAAGCCGCACCCGCAGGTCCTTGCCATAAGCCGCCTGCAGTTCCTCCCACGTTCCGTCCGAACTGTGACCATCCACCACCGAAAGGCGGACCGCAAGGCCATTCCGCTCGTTCTGCAGGCAGGAGTCCACCGCGCGGCGCACCCAAGCTCGCCGGTTCCGGACCGGAAGAATAAAGGTCAGTTCCACGCCGCCCCCGTACCTTCAGTCCGCTTTCCGCAGTTCCACGCAGCAAATTGCACCCGAGCAGGCGGGTTGGGACGGGGTCCAGGGTTTCCCAACGTGGAAGTCAAAAAAAACGGCCCCGGCGGCTTCGTCCATCGAACTGGTCTGCCAACCCCGTTGGGAGTATCGGTAAACGCGGATCTCCCGGTGGGCGGCCGGGAAACCCGCCAAAAGTTCCTCCACCCCCGCGCGGTCAAAAATCCTCAACCACCCGTGGGACACGGCCCTGCCGAAAGGCACGGTAAGATAGAGCTTCCCTCCGCGCCGCAGCACACGGTGAAACTCCCCCATCGCGAGAACGGCCCCGGAAGGGGCGGCCTCCTGGAACCTGGCATCCTGAGTGTAATGGCGGGTGTTATCCATGCCGACATGCTCGAGGACGGAGAGGCAGGCGATCTCATCAAACCAGCCGTCCCGGTAGGGAAGGTTGCGCAAATCCTCGAAAAGATAAGCGACGCCGTTTCGCCAAAAGCAGTCCGCCTCCGGTTCCAAAGTGCAGACATGAACTTTCCGCTGACGCAACCGGGGGTGCTCGAGGCAGATTTTTCGGTTGAGGGTGGAGCCCGCATCCAAAAGGCGGGCGGTGCCCGGAGGCAGGCGCGAGAAGAGCCAGGGGATCTCCACGATTCTTTCATCCAGACCGATCCCGAAGCCCTCCGGAAGTTTGTCGGGGCGCAGACCTTGCGGCGCAAGGGCCAAGGCGAGCTGATCCTCGCGGTATTCCTCGTAGCCCCGGCTCCAGGGAACGCTTCCTTGGCGAAGGAAACTCCGGATCCGCGCGGACCGGCGGGCGTTTCGCCAGATTTCCCGAAGCTTCAAGAGGCCTTGGCCTCCAGGCCTTGTCGTCGGGCCATCTGGGCGAAAGTTCCGTCGCGTTTCAGCAGCTCCGTGAAGGTTCCCTGCTCCACGATACGGCCCTGGTCCAAGACGAGGATCTCGTCCATGTTGGCGAGCGTGGAGAGACGGTGGGCGATGCACAGCACAGTCCGCCCCTCCTCGAGCCGGTCGATGGCTCCCTGGACTTCCGCCTCCGCTTTTGAATCCAGCGCAGCGGTCGCCTCGTCCAGAATCAGAATGGGGGCATTGCGGATAAAAGCCCGGGCGATGGCGATCCGCGCCTTCTGCCCGCCGGAGAGCAACTGTCCCCGCTCACCGGCCGGGGAGTCGTATCCTTTCGGGAGCCCGAGAATAAACTCATGAGCGTAGGCCTGCCGGGCGGCCGCCTCGATCTCCGCGCGGGTCGCCCCTTCCTTGCCAAAGGCGATGTTCTCCGCGATGGAAACGTTGAAGAGAACGACATCCTGGCTGACCAGTGCCATCTGGCGCAGAAGATCCACGGTGCGGTATTCCCGGAGGTCGTGACCGTCCAGCCGGATGCATCCCTCGGTGGGGTCGTAAAAACGCATCACGAGATTGATGAGCGTGCTCTTGCCCGAGCCGCTTTCTCCCGCGAGGCCGACCTTTTTTCCCCGCGGGATCTCCATGCGGATGTCCCGCAGGACGTTGTGATGGCCGTACGAGAAGGAAAGGCCCTCCACGGCCAGGCCATGGCGGAAGGCCTCCAAGGGGCGGGGCGCAACGGGCTCCACCACGGTGGGTTTTTCCCGGAAAAGCTCCTCCAGCCTCTCCGCGCTGACGCTGGTCTGCTGCAGGGTGAGATGAAGGTTGGCAATCCGCTTGATCGAAATGGGTGTGAGCAGCAGGGCGGTGAGGAAGGCGACCAGGTTTCCCGGCTTGGATCCCCCGTAAAACACAAAAAGGATGAGAAAGCCGACCCCAAGCATCGCGAGGATCTCGATCAGGGGATTCAGCAGGTTGCGCGTCTGGGCGGTTTTTACGCTCATGGTCACCCCCACGTCCGCCTGGGCGCGGAAATTTGCCAACTGCAGTTTCTCCATGGCGTAAGCCTTGACCACCCGGACGGCGGCGAGGGCCTCCAGAAGGTAGCCGCTTTGATTGACGCTCAGTCCCGTGGAGCGCCGGGTCAGTTCCCGCAGGCGGCGGCCGCTGGCAATCACGGGCCAGACCACCAAGGGAAGCATGGCGAGGGAAATCAGGGTCAATTTCCAATCGATCACCAGCATGCTGACGAAAATGCTGAGGAGGGCGAAGGGTTCCCGCACGGTATCAATGAAGCCGTTGGTCATGGCATCATAAATCACCCGGGTGTCATGCACGATACGCTGGTAAAGGTCGCTAACCCGGCGTTTCTGGAAAAAGGCCATGGAAAGCTCCTGAACCTTGCGAAGTGCGCTCAGCTGCATATCGCGGATTACCCGGGCGCTGACCCAGGTCAGGCAGTAGGTACTGAAGTAACTGGTCATGGCCCGGAAGCCCATGACCAAGGGGAGAAGCAGAAAGCCTCCCAAGGCCTGTTGCCACGAGATCGGTTTCCCCGCGGCCGGCAGCCAATCGTCCGCCGCGGCCTTCCACCAAGCAGCTGCTTTGCCGCCGGTCTTTTTCCAAAAGGATGCCGGGCCGGTCTGCTCTCCGGCGGTCGTCGCCGGAGAAGCGGGCAGGCTCAGGGCGGGGGTCTGAGCGGGGGCGATCCGGTTGAAGAGAGTGTTGACGGAGACCACAAAAAGGCCGTTGGAAAGGCCAAAGAGAATTCCGAGCAATGTGCCCAAAACAAAACGGGGCAGGTAAGGCCGTAAAAAAGGCAGGCCAAACCGCCAGATTCTCTTAAGCTCGTGCACGACGTGGATCCTAGCAGAAAAAGCATCAACGGGGTTTTCTTTTCTCCCCGGGCGCCACGGCAACCGCCAAGGGGTGGTCGGCCGTGAATCAAACTGCGATGAGACCCGCGGAAGTGAGTACGGAAATTTCGAAGTATCGCTGGTACCATGAGATTGAGGTTTTGCCCGGCCTAACCACCCCTTCCAGCTGCCCCCACTTCAAAAACATGTGGGATTTTAACCTCAACTGCCTGAAGGCGGTGGATTTTCAGAACAAAAGGGTTCTGGACATCGGATGCCGGGACGGATTGTTCTCGTTGCACGCGGAGAAGCGGGGGGCCCGCGAGGTTCTCGGAATCGACAACGATCTGTCTCCCGGGCTGGCCCAATTTCTCATCCCGTTCTTCCAGTCGCGGATCCGGCTGGCGGAGCTGAACCTCTACCAGCTGGATCCCGGCCGGGAGGGCCGCTTTGACGTCATTCTCTGGTTTGGGGTGCTTTACCATCTGCGTTATCCGTTCCAAGGCATCCGGAAGGTGTTGGACTGTCTTGCCCCCGGGGGAATCTTGGCCCTGGAAACCGCCACCCTGAGCACCCCCCAGCTGGCTGAACGGGAGCTCCTCTACTGCCCGGTCGAGGACAGTCCCTACGACGAACCGACTTCCTGCACCTTTTTTAACCGCAAAGCTCTTGTGACCACCCTGGACTCTTTCGGGCTGGTCCTAGAGAAGGCAGCCACGTTCCAGCCGGGGCCCCAGGGCGATGTGGAGCCGTTTGTTTCCCGGCCGGTGTCGCGGGGGCTGCGCGCCGCGTGGCGCAACCTGCGGGCCCGGTTCCGACCACCTCGCATGGAGGTGGCCCGGGAGTTTCTGATTTTCCGCAAGGCCGGCCAGGACTCCCTGCCCGATTACCGGATGAAAAACGGACGTACCTTCACCCGGCCCTGGGCCGAGGGGTACTGGGACGCGACCCACCGCGAACATACCGGCGAAAAGAAATAGCCGATTCCCTCCGAACCCGTGGTGGGCCCGCCTGCTGGCCCGACAGGCCCGGAATCTCGAGAAACGGTGCAGCCGGATGCTGGGCCGGGGGTGGGGCAGCCAGACAACGGAAAATGAAGTGGCCCAGATTGCGCGGTTTCTGCCGAATGTCCGGCTGGCAGTGGATGGGGGAGCCCATTCCGGGAGGTGGACGGCCGCTCTGCTCGCAAAATATCCCCAGGCCTTTGTCCACATGATTGAGCCGGCGAGCATCGCCCAAGCCGCTCTGCGCCGGCGTTTTTCGGGATGCAAAAGAGTGGAGATTCATAAGTGGGCGGCCTCGGATTGCGAGGGAAGCTCAAAACTGCATTCCGACCGGGCCGGCAGTTCGCTGGCCAGCCTAATCCGGCGGGACGGGGAGGCCCTGGGATTCAGTTTTGACCACCGGGAAACCGTCCCCACCCGGAAGTTGGACTCCTGTCTTGGATGGCTGGAGGGCTTTTCCGAATTGGACGTCCTCAAGCTGGATGTCGAAGGATTTGAGCTCCGGGTCCTGCAGGGGGCGGAGCGGTTGCTGGAGCGGACCAGGCTGGTGCAGTTTGAGTTCGGAGGCTGTCATCTGGACGCGCGGACGGCTTTTCGCGATTTTTGGAACTTTTTCATCCGCAGGGACTTCAATCTTTTTCGTTGTTCACCGCTGGGCCCTTTGCCGGTGCGAGACTACACCGAAGCGGAGGAGTTTTATGCGCCGACCAACTTTTTCGCCATGCGCAGGGAAGATCTTGTCGCGCCTAAGCCTCGGGAGACTTTTCGGAAATAAAAAATGACCAAAACCCCCCACCCCCCATCCGCCATCTTGGTCACCGGTGCGGGCGGCTTCATCGGTGGCCATCTCGTGGCGCATCTTCGCAAGCGGGGAATCAAAAAACTACGAGCCGTGGATCTGAAGCCTTTTTCCGAGTGGTATCAGAAGTTTGATGATGTCGACAACCACCGGTTGGATCTGCGGGAGTTAGAAGCGTGCCGGAAGGCCGCGAAGGGCATGGGGTGGATCTACAATTTGGCGGCCGACATGGGCGGGATGGGCTTCATTGAGCTGCACAAGGCCGAGTGCATGCTCTCCGTGCTCATCAACACCCACATGCTGATGGCGGCCAAGGAGGCGGGAGCCAAACGCTTTTTCTATGCATCGTCCGCCTGCGTCTATGCAGCGGACAAACAGACCATGCCGGAGAATCCCGGCCTCAAGGAATCCGACGCCTATCCGGCGATGCCCGAGGATGGGTACGGATGGGAGAAGCTGTTCAGCGAGCGGATGTGCCGTCACTTTTGGGAGGATTATAAAATCGAGACCCGGATTGTGCGCTATCACAACGTCTACGGTCCGCATGGGACCTACGATGGGGGGCGGGAGAAGGCGCCGGCGGCGATCTGCCGAAAAGTGATCGAGGCGCAGAAAAACAAAACCGGGGAGATTGAGATCTGGGGCGACGGCCAGCAGACACGTAGCTTCATGTATATTGACGACTGCATCAAGGGCTCTACCGACATCATGGAGAGTAACATCCGGGAGCCGATCAACCTTGGCAGTACGGAGATGGTCTCCATCAACCAGTTGGTGGATATCGTGGAGGGCATCGCCGGTGTAAAGCTGAAGAGGAAATACAATCTGGGGGCCCCCAAGGGCGTGCGGGGCCGGAGTAGCGATAACACCTTGATCAAAGAACTGATGGGCTGGGAGCCGAATACAAAGTTGAAGGATGGGCTTAAAAAAACTTACGATTGGATCCGTGGCGAATTAAAAATCTAAATCACAATCTTTGGCAGTGGGCGGGCAAATTTCTCTTTACCTTTTAAATTTCATTGTTAGCGCGAAGATCGGTGTTCGGGTGGCCGTGGTTTCGGCTGAGGTCCTAAACAAAATATATTATCCACGAGCCAAACTCCTAAGTTCGCAAATTTTATTTTCGGCCATGGCTACCTTTGCCTGCCTTTGAACCTACAATTCGCCAGTTCAGGCTGTTGGGTTTTAAAGGATGCCCTTCATCTAATTACCTAATAGAAATCTCCGTGCTCAGTTTCGTCCACAAACTGGTCTCTATCCCAGCCGTTTACGAGTTGGGCCAATGGGTTGCAGGAGGGCCGAAAAATCGAAAGATATTCCGTCAGGAATTCAGTACTCTCCCGCCTCAAGGTCGGGTCTTGGATGTCGGGGGTGGTACTGGATTGCTCAGGCCCCTTTTCCCAAACGAGTGGGAATACTGTTGCTTAGACACTGACCCGCAGATGCTAAAGGCATTTCGCGCAAAGTTCCCCCAAAATGAATGCATCGAGGCCTCAGCTTGTAACATTCCCTTTGCCGACGGCAGATTCGACCTCTGCCTAATGAAATCGGTGTCGCACCATCTCACGGAGGCAGAATTCCAGACATCATTGTTGGAAGTCAAGAGGGTGCTTTCTCCGCAGGGAATCCTCATTTTGGTCGATCCTACTTGGAATCCTACGAATTTTCGTGGGAGGTTTTTATGGTCTGTTGATCGTGGAAGCTTCCCAAGAACGGAGCAGGCTTTGCAAGAGCATCTTGCTCGTCATTTCATGGTGGAGCGCAAGAGATCTTGGAGAGTTCATCATGAATATGCGCTTTTTTGGTGTCTCAAGCCTTGAAAATGAAACGGTATGCATAACAAAACTATTTTTGACGGCACGAGTTTTCCCAAGGCCTAAAGACTTTCCTGTGATGGGATTTGGTATGCAAAGAAGTTGAAAGAAGTTTCTTATCCGAGCGAGGGTAACGATCGCTGTTTCGAAATTGAAGATAAATCGTTTTGGTTTCAACACCGTAACGCTTGCATCATTGATTTAGTCAAAAAGTTTCCGCCACGTGGGAAGGGACCAATTTTTGACGTGGGCGGGGGAAACGGTTTCGTGGCAAAAGGCCTTACGGATGCGGGGTGGGATGTGGTGCTGGTGGAACCTGGGTCAGGTGGTGCGCAGAATGCAAAGAAGCGTGGCCTGCAACATGTGATCTGTGCCACAACGCAATCGGCCGGATTCAGGCCGGGTTGCATCCCGGCGATCGGGATTTTTGATGTGGTGGAACACATAAAGAACGAAGAGACATTTTTAAGACATCTTTACAAGCTTCTCGAACCGGGTGGAATGTTCTACTTAACAAAACCAGCTTTTAGCTTTTTGTGGTCCAGGCATAATTTATATGCCAAACACTTCAGGAGATATCGCTGCAAAACATTATGCCATAATTTAAAAAATATTAATTTTAAAAGAAGATTTTCTTCTTTCTTTTTTTGTTTCTGCCGTTTATTATTTTAATAAAACGTTATCTCCTATTTTGGCTTAAAGGCACATCCAATTACCAATCTTCATATGCCGAACAGAATCATATTGTTAAAAACCGATTTCTTTTTCGCTTTTTAAAAGAAATGCTGTCGCGGGAAATTGGGTGCTTGCAAAAAAATAAAAAAATTTTATTAGGTTCAATTATACTTTTAGCAGCTCACAAACCAAAATGAAACTAAGCATCGTAATTCCCGTTTTCAATAGTCAAGAGATTGTTGGGGAAACAATTGACGAGGCTATTAAATTTGGCAATAATTTAAAGTACGCTTTTGAGATCATAGCTGTAAATGATGGAAGCACCGATAAAAGCTGGAGTGTGCTCGTAGATAAATCAAAAAAATATGGCAAAAAGCTTAAAATTGTAAATCTTTTAAGAAATTTTGGTCAACACTCTGCTGTCTTATGTGGCCTATCCCTTTCGCGCGGGCAATGGGTGGTTACTCTCGACGATGATTTGCAGATTCATCCGCAGGAAATTTCCAAGCTTTTAAAAAGAGCAGGCAAGAATGTTGATTTGGTTGTGGGTCAATACAAAATAAAATATCATGGCATAGTCCGTTTTTTTGGATCTCTTTTTGTTCAGAAGCTTAATGAAAAAATTTTCGGAAAGGCTCCAGACTTTAATCTAACGAGCTTTCGTTTGCTTCGTAGGGATGTCGTAACCCGCATCTTACATCGTAGCACCCCGTTCCCTTATATTAACGGGTTGGTGTTGCTTGCCTCATCCCAACGCCTTAATGTCATTGTAAAACATCAGCCTAGGAGAGTTGGGGAAAGCGGGTATACAGCAAAAAAAATTATTGCCCTTCTGATTCGCATTCTTTTTACCTACTCAGCCTACCCCTTGCGTCTCGCATTAGGGATTTCATTAGCAGCCTGTTTTTGCAGCATGAGCATAGGGGTTTACTTCGTGATAAGAAAATTGATGGGTGACACGCAAGTAGAGGGCTGGACTACTTTGGTTGCTTTAATAGCCTTTCTTAATTCTTTTTTAGTGGTGCTGATAGCAATGATTGGGGAGTATATTTTAAATATTTTTCGCCAAGTGACCCGAGAGCCTGCTTTTCAAATCGCTGAAATCTATCAAGAGGAGGCATCTCGTAATCCATAAGCATGCTTTTATTATTGGTGCCCAGCGAAGCGGCACTTCCTATTTGGCCGAAGTGCTCTCCAGTAGCCCGAGCATCGCCCTTGCCCAGCCCCGCTTCCCCGAGCCTAAGTTTTTTTTGGATTCTTCGAAAATAAACAAAGGAAAACAGTATTATAAAAAACTGCATTTCTCGAAAAATAAACAGGCCCGGGTGTTCATGGAAAAAAGCACGTCCTATTTGGAGAACCCTTTCGTGGCGGAGTCAATTAAATTATGGTTTCCAGAGGCGATAGTCATAGTGCTGGTCCGGAATCCGGTCGAGCGTGCCATTTCGAATTATTTCTTCAGCCTAGCCAACTCGTTGGAGAACCGCCCAATCGAGGAGGCCCTCGCAATAGTTGGAGACGAACCCGCAACTCCAAGCTGGCAAACCTCCGTTTCGCCTTTTGCATACGTCCAGCGGGGCTATTACGCAAGAAACCTAAAGGAATGGAAAAAACACTTTCCCTCTTCTCAATTAAAAATCCTTCTCTTCGAAAAAGCGGTAAGTTCAAAAGAGCCGGTTCTAAGCCTCTTTCGAGATCTCACGGGAAAGGCAGGCGAGCAAGAACTGCGCTTTCCAGAGCTCCCGATCAACAGATGCGCTTACAATAAAAACCAACTTGTCTCGCCCAATCTTCGGCTGAAGCTCAAAAAAATATTTTGCGATTCGGTTCTGGAGCTGGACAAGGATTGGAATCTGGACGCTGCAAAACATTGGGGCTTTATCGAATGATTTTTTTCAATCGGAGTAGTGTCGAAGGAGAAGAAATTCGTTACATCAAAAAAGCTATCACTTCCGGGCGGGTCTCCGGCAATCATGTGTACGGTAAAAAAGCTGAAGCACTTCTGCAGAAAGTGCTAGGAGTTCCCCGTGCGCTGATAACCACCTCCTGCACTCACGCGTTGGAAATGACTGCGCTTCTCTTAAATATCCAAAAAGATGACGAATTTATCGTTCCCTCCTTCACGTTTGTCTCGACTGCAAATGCGTTTGTCTTGCGAGGAGCCCGCCCGATATTTTGCGATATACGGCCAGACACTCTCAATCTTGATGAAAGCAAGCTGGAGGCCCTAATCACAAAGCGCACCCGCGCCATCCTTGTTGTACATTATGCAGGCATCGGTTGCGAAATGGAAACGATCCTAAAAATTGCCCGTCGCCACGACGTGCCCGTGGTCGAAGACAACGCTCACGGCCTCTTTGGCCGATACCGAGGGAAATTGCTTGGGACTTTTGGGGCCATGGCGGCGCTGAGTTTTCATGAGACAAAAAATATCACCTGCGGAGAAGGCGGCGCCCTTCTTCTCAACGAGAAGCGTTATATTCAAAGAGCTGAAATGATCCGTGAAAAAGGCACTGATCGGTCTAAATTTGATCTCAGACAAGTCAAAAAATATTCATGGATAGAAGTAGGATCCAGCTATGTGATGAGCGATGTTTTGGCAGCTTTTCTTTTAGGCCAGCTGGAGAAGTGGCAGGATGTGCAACAGAAACGAAAGAAGATATGGCTCCGCTACGAACAGCGTTTGGGGAAGTGGGCCCAAAGGCACGGGGTTCGTCAGCCCTATGTACCGAAAGAATGCGAACAAGCTTACCATATGTATTATCTTCTTATGCCGTTTCCAGAGGCACGTGAGCATTTCATTGCTCATCTTGCCAGGCATAAAATAAAAGCCGTTTTCCATTATTTGCCCCTTCACAAGAGCCCCTTTATTAAAAAGAATTACCCCAAAAAGCCTACAGTCACCTACTGCCCCGAATCAGAGCGCGCAAGTCAATGTCTGGTACGATTACCTTTCTATAATAAACTATCCGAAAAAAATCAGAGCAAAATTATTCAAGCCATAATAAAATTTAATTTTTGATGGAATTTTCTAAAAAATTTTTAAAAAAAATAAGCTCGCGTAGTCAGGCATTGCCAACGTTTTTTTCTTTTGTACTTTCCACTTTTTTTTGGGGCTTTTTCATTTCACAGCCAAGATGCCAAATTGGCACAATCGACAGTTATCTTTATACGGCTCTTAGCCTTAATTATCTGGATTCCGTGGAACGATTTGGCTCCACCTATTACGCCACAAGAATTGCGGCAATTTTACCACAAAAGCTTTTTTATCAATGGTTGGGGATAGAGTGGGGTTTTCTTTGTCTGAGAATAACCCTCTCCACAATAACTGCCTTCAGCACATTTAAAATCATAGAAAAGGTATTATCTGTCCGATGGGCTTATCTCTTGACCCCGGTTCTTTGCTTTAATCCATGGTTCATCCGAAGCCTCGCGTGGGATTATGTCGATGGCTTTGGTGTTGTTTATATGCTCGTAGTCATTTCTCTTACTTTATGCACGGCATCAACTTTGGGTCCACTCGTCGCCGGTTGGTTTAGTGGTATGGCGGCAAGCGCTAACATAGCCTTTTTCGCTTACCTTTTTGCTTTTTATGCTGCCTGGAAAATCGGGACATTTTCAAAAGATAAAATATTCTTTGAGCCGAAAAAATTTTTTCTTTTCATATCCGGGTTGTTAGGATTTTTTTTCATAACGAACCTTTGCATGCGAATGTGGAGCCCTCTGGAAATAATTCCGTCTAAACTAATTGAGTATCAAACAGCCCTAAATTTAATCAAAGGCGAAACACGGGCCTTCTGGAAGCCATGGAGCTTTTACCTTCAGGCCTGGAATTTTTATACCATCACCCCTTTTCTAATATTATCTTTGCAAATTTTCAGCCTCTCAAAAGCTTCTCCCAAGAAATCTTTGAGCGAGCCTTTCATGCGCGTAGCCTTCAGTTATCTTGCTTTCGTGTGTTTTGGAATCTTACTTCAGCATTTTATTATTCAAAGCGCGGTTTTGAAGCCGACACGATTTTCCTATAGCATACCTGCATGTATTTTGGCTGCATTAAGCCTTTTAAAAAATGAAAAAGCAGAAAAACATAAAATTAGTATAAAAGCATTTTTTTTATGTCAGGGGTGGCTACTTCTAATTTTATTTTTACAAAAATATGAGTCTTTAACAAAAACTGTTTCCTTATTCAACTGGCTTTTCCTAATGTCGTGCATTTTGCTTTACATCGCTAGAGTCTGGAAAACTCAGGCTTTGATGGGCATTCTGATTTTGACTTTCTGCTTATGTATTTTTCAACGAGAGAATCCAAAAAGTAATTTTTTCGCTCGTCCTTTTTTAAATTTGGAAAAGTCACCTGAAAGTTCTTATCTACAAATAGCTAGAAAGGTAAATGCATTCTTGCTGACTGAAGTCCCTAAAAATAAAAAGTTCAGAATCTGGTATGAAACGCCACCTTCGCAAATTCTCCGAACAATCAGCGCCTTTCACTTTTGGCAATATTCCATGCTCAACATTGGAAAGGAATCTAATTTCCCTTTTCCTTCAAGCCAGGAGGCTAAGGCAGCGAAAGCATGTGATTATATAGTAGTGATTACAGAAAAAAGGCATGATCTCATGCCCAATGCGCAACAAGCCCTAATGAAAACGACAGGAAAAAAATGGATCTTAAGCAGGCAACAAAACCTAATGAATTCAGATTCTGATGTTCGGATAGCAATTCTGCGAGATTCGGCAAACTAGACTTGAATTCCGCCATTCACAAAATCTTTAAAAATGTCGCGGAAAAAACACTGCAAGCTGTGGATCCCCAACCGCGAAAACGCAAGTAGTTTTTTGCGGGATCCGGGGCCTTGCCATTGGAAAAAGTTCTCGTTTGTGAAAAATACTGGCTAATCGATTACAAACAAATCTTCGAAGATATGAAGAATCTAAAATATGGTGTTCTTTGCGGAGGTGCGGCGTGGCTTTGTATGAAGGTTTACGAAGAAAACGGGTATTCAAGTTGGACTTACCATTGCGGCAATCCTCCGGAAAGTTACATCACTCATGTGGTTACCTTAGTGAGAGATGAAAACAATCAATATTACTTACAAGATGCTACCGTCGGGTTAAGCATATTTCTTGGAGGCCTAGATTCTGATTGGCGAGTATCGATTTACAAGAACGGCACCTTTCTGCCGGTATGTAAACAGCTCTTGATCCCGGCTAATTCCTTGGATCAGATTTCTGATGATGCTTTCATGATGCCGCCAAAATTGCAGAGAAAAGAGTCCTGTTTTAAAAAAATAAGAACTGGCGTCGGCCTTTATACGGAGGGCTGGTGTGGACCGAAAGTCTTCAACCGCCATCCATGGTGGCCGGAGACCGAGAAGTTTTTAGAAAAAAAAGGGCTGGAAACTGTTCCTTTGTCGTTATTTTTACTTCCGATGGCCGTTTTTTCAACGCAGGATGGCTACGTGACCAACGCTCATGATAAAAATGAATCGAGTCGCCTTTTAAGAAAGTTTTACCTCTAAATGTGCTTACTTTGCACTCATTCACCAAAAAAAATAAAGGTTTATGCTTGCGATCTAAAAGTTCTACGAAATCGGCACAGAACCCCTGTCCCCATGTTGCATCTCCAGCATGGAAAAGCCTACTAGATAAATTCTCTCCGAACCACACAGGTAGTAGCTATTCAATCTTGGCAGCAGCGGTTGGTCGAAGCCTCACCAAGGAAAAAATCTTAATTCAGGCAAAGCACAGCACTCCTAGTCAATGAGTCTTCCCAAGAAGAAAGGCCGAGGTTTGCTTGCCCAAAAAATATGTAAAGCCCATCCGAATCTTAAACTTATCATTGTGGATGTGGATGCGAGAGGTGGAATCAAAAATATCTGGGATATTTTTGGAGACCAGAAAGAAGCAGTCGGTTTTGATCCCGTGGCGGAGGAGTACGAAAAAACTAATCAAGGCAAACCAAAAAAAGCCTTCTACCTTCCCCAAAAAAGAAAATGAAGCTCCTCCTTACGCATTCGACAAGAATAATGGATTTCAACCAGTGCCATCTTAATTATTTGACTAATCGCTATAAAAATAAAGACCGGCTTAAGATTCCGCCTGACTTGCAGAGTCTGAAAAATGAGTACTGCTCAAACTATACAGGAGCCTTTTCCTGTTGGGAGTGGGACAGAATCAGCGACGTTCCCAAACTTATTCGTTGGGGAAAAAAAAATTACAAGGTACAACAAGCTCAAATCCGCGGCAGTGAATTAATTCTTGCGGGAACCGCTTTCTTGGAGGTTTACAAAACAATCTGGGATGATAGCCCCCGCCATCAAATCACTCATGATTTGATGGCGGGGAACCATCTTTTTGAAGTAATGCCGGATGGTGGACTGGTAGTTTCTTGCTCGGCATCCGATGCCATCTTGCTGTTTTCAAAAGAGGGGAAATTCCTTGAGTATTTGAGAGTTCCAGAAGAGGTTTACGGCCGAAATTACATTTTTCCGCCAAATGTCTCGCTGAGGGAACATTATATTCATAATGACCTCCAATTAACTCATATCAACAGCGTTCATTCCTATGATCAAGGATTTTTAATTAGCACGCTAATCCAAGGAGATATAGGTTATTTCGATGCCCAAAAAAAATACAAAGTAATTACTTCAGGGTTCGTCGGAGCTCACGGAGTGAATTCTTTGCCTAACGGAGACATTTACTTTTGCGATAGCTGCAACGGCTGTATCGTTATAATTGAAAAATCTGGTAAAATAAAAAAACGCTACAAGCTAGGATCATCTTGGTTACAAGATGCTCGCTGGATCCAAGATGAGTTATATCTTTGTTCTGTTAGTGATAAAAACACTTTCGAGCTCTGGGATTTCAACGAGAATAAACTAATTTGGCTAATCAACTGTGCTGCGTTTGGGGAAACCACCCAGTTCATCTCTTTGCATGAAAAATAAAGCCCTTGGCACAGTAAAAAGCTATTGGAATCGGCGCCCCTGTAATATCCGTCATGGGACAGCCCCGGTAGGAACCCGGCGTTACTTTGAGCAGGTGGAAAAAAGAAAATACCGGGTGGAACCCCATATCATCGGGTTTTCTGAATTTCATAAATGGAAGGGCAAACGTGTCCTCGAAATCGGCTGTGGGATCGGGACGGCGGCAGCCTCCTTCGCCAAAGCAGGGGCGGACTACACCGGGGTCGAACTATCCAAAAAGTCCCTGGATTTAGCGAAAAAAAAATTCAAATTGCTCGGCCTAAAGGGCCGTTTCTATCTCGGCAACGCCGAGGAACTTACCAGCTTCTTGCCAAGGCAGAAATTCGATCTGATCTACTCTTTTGGCGTCATCCATCATGCCCCGAGACCGGAGAAAATCGTTGCCGAGGCCAGAAAGTATATGGGGCCGAGATCGGAATTTCGCCTGATGCTCTATGCCAAGAATTCCTGGAAGGCCATCATGATTGAGGCGGGGCTGGACCAGCCGGAGGCTCAGGCTGGCTGTCCGATTGCCCACACTTACTCCGAAAGTGACATCCAGGTTCTGATGCGGGGGTTTCGTATTCTGGAAATGCGGCAGGATCATATCTTTCCCTTTGTTGTCAAAGACTACCGGCAACACCGGTATGTCATCCAGCCGTGGTTCCGCCACATGCCACGAAAGATGTTCCGGACCCTTGAGCGCAAACTGGGGTGGCATTGGCTGATCCGGGCCAAAAAATGAACTCTAAAGCGGTTGTCGTTATACCCCATATACCTAAAACGGGTGGCCAGACCCTAAGAAATCACTTTCACCGTTTTTTACCCAAAGAATTCGTTCACCTAGGACCATGGGGCCGTGAAAACGACAGAAAATTCGGTCATAAGCCTTGGGAAGAAAGGCCGCGTGATGAGCAGCTCCGTGCAAGGGTTTTGCTTGGGCATCAAGTCACAAAAGAAAAAATCGAAAAGGTCTTCGGTAGATATAAAGAAAGAATTTATATAACGTGTCTCCGTGATCCCGTGGAGCGTTGGGTCAGTGAATTTAATTTCAAACTCAAAACGGATCCCTCAATTCCAAAGTCCTTCACTCTTTTTTTTGATGCTTTTGGAAAAATCGAGAAAAACTACCAAACCTACTGGATTTGGAGGCATTTCCTCTGCAATCACCAAGATCCTCATGAATTAGGAGTCGAAAAAATATTTAAGATTGTTTTGGAGGAATTGAGACGCTTTGCCCTGGTTGGCTGCTTGGAAGACTTTGCGTCCTATCAAAAAAAAATTTCCCATATTGTGGGGATTCCGGAATGTTTGGGGTGGGACAATCGCCGGGGTGTGGATCATCCTGAGGTCGATAAAGGCTCCATCGAATTGCGAGACCGTATCTCAAATGAGACCATCTGGGATCAAAGGCTCATAAGGGAATTAGGTCTTTCACAGAAAAAAGCCTGAAGGATTCCACATGGCGTTAAAAAATTCTTGTGGTGGCTGGCAAATCAGTTTTGTCCAAGGTATGCGTTTCTTTAGCCAAAAGTGAATTTAACCAAAAAAATCTCCGTTTTTGGCCTAGGGAAACTCGGGGCTTCCATGGCAGCCGCTTTTGCCTCCAAGGGCTTCTGGGTCACCGGGGTGGATATCAACCAGGAGTTGGTTGGGGCGATCAATGATGGCCGTGCCCCGGTGCCGGAGCCGGGACTTCCGGAACTCATTCGTGCCAACCGCAAAAACATCAGGGCGACCCTTTCCGCGGAGGAGGCCATCCGGGCATCGGAAATCTCCTTCGTGATTGTGCCGACCCCCAGTGACTGCGACGGTAGCTTCAGCCTGCAGTACGCCAAACACGCCTTCCGTGGAATCGGCCAAGCCCTGCGGGTCAAAAAGGATTACCACACCGTGGTGATGACCAGCACGGTTCTCCCGGGAGCCACCCGCTACGGCCTCCTGCCGGTTTTGGAGCAGGAATCCGGCCGTAAGTGTGGGCCGGATTTCGGACTCTGCTACAATCCGGAGTTTATTGCCCTAGGGAGCGTGATCCGGGACTTCCTCAACCCAGATTTTTATCTGTTGGGACAGTTTGACGAAAAGTCCGGGGATATGCTGGAGGCTGTCCATCACCGCGTCTCTGAAAACCACGCCCCGGTAAAGCGCATGACCCTGGAGAATGCGGAACTGGCCAAAATTGCCGTCAACAGCTTCGTCACCATGAAGATTTCCTTTGCCAACCTGATGGCCGAGCTCTGCGAGAAGCTGCCAGGGGGGGATGTGGACGTGATCAGCGATGCCTTGGGGATGGACCAGCGCATCGGCCGAAAGTACCTGACCGGGGGCCTGGGGTTTGGGGGGCCGTGTTTTCCCCGGGACAACGTGGCCCTTGAATTCATCAGCCGGATGCTGGGACTCGATGGGCGTCTGTTGCGTGCCAACCATGATTACAACCGCGAACTGGCGCCAAGAATGACCGAAAAAATCGTCTCCCTGCTGGCGCCCGGGAGCACCGTGGCGGTTCTGGGGCTGGCCTATAAACCGCACACGCCAGTGGTGGAAGAATCGCCGGGTGTGGCGATCTGCCGAGCCTTGTCGGACAAGGGGTTTCGCGTGATTGGCCATGACCCCCTGGCCGTGGGTGAGGCGGCGGGGATTCTCAGGTATCATGCCTCGTTAACTTCCGACCTTGCGGAGGCCCTTCATGATGCCGACGCCATGGTGGTAACCACCCCGGATCCCGCCTACCTTGATCTTGCGCCCGCCCTCCTGACCGAACGGGACAAGCCTTGGTTGGTTTTGGATCCCTGGCGCTGCCTGCCGGCTACTCTGCGGGAGGATACACGGATCCGGTATGTGGCCTTGGGGAGGAGCTTGCCGGAATTGGAGGAAGATGTTTTGCGCAGAAAGTGGGCTCAAGGATGAGCCAACCGTTTCTTTCCGTGGTGGTAGCCACCCGCAACGACCAACATGGCGGGGATCCCAACGCCAGGCTTCGCCTGGCACTTGAGCACTTCTGTTACTGGGCGGACCAAGCCGGACTCTCGGCAGAATATCTGGTGGTGGACTGGAATCCTCCCGCCCAACGGGCCTCCATGGCGGAGGTGATCCAAGGGTGGAACCTTGCTTCCAGCAAAGTCCGGGTCAGGGTTTTGCAAGTTCCGCACCACCGCCACCGGGCGGTAGGGGGAGCGGGGGCCTTGGAGTTTTACCAAATGATCGCCAAAAATGTGGGGATACGGCGTGCGGCCGGGGAGTACATTTTGGCCTCCAACGTCGATATTCTTTTCAGCCAGGCGCTTTTGCAGGAGCTCAGCCGGGAAAAACTTTCCCCCTACCGTATGTACCGAAGCGACCGGTTGGATCTTTCCGCCGATTGTATTGGTCGAAAGGCGGCCACCTTGAATGACAGCATGATGATGACCCAACTAACCCGCTACAACCGGCGGACAGGCACTCTCCCCGTTGGCCGGTTAGGCAACCAGATTTTGGGTGATTTGGCCTCTCGGCCGGCTCCTTGGCCAAAGAGATTCTGGGAAAAGATCCACCTCTGGCTAAGACGCCATAATCTGCCCGACCCCGTACGATCCCGTTATCCCTTGCACACCAACGGGTGCGGCGATTTTACCCTGCTCCATCGGCAGGCTTGGCAACAACTTCGCGGTTATCTGGAGCTTCCTGTTTTTTCCTTCCACTTGGATTCCGTTTTCTGCTGCCAAGCCCACCAAAGCGGCTTTGAGGAGAAAGTCTTGGCTTTTCCGCTGGTTCACTTCCACCTTGATCACGGCGGGGGCTGGTCGCCGGAGGCCTGCGAACATCTTTTTGCCCGGCTGCGGGAACAAAACATCCCGTTTCTTGATTCCGAGGCCCATGATTTTGAAAAACTTTGCTTACGCGGGCGAACGCCGCTGGTTTTCAACAAGGAGAATTGGGGATTTGGTGGCGAAACCTTTCCTGAAAAGGTGATCCTCTGAATTGGCAGACCCGCTTGTTTCATCAATCTGCCGCCCAACCCCTGCTGCTTTGCCTCCCTGGTTTGCCGGAGGAGGATTTTTCCTGGAACGCCCGGGAAGGTTGGATACAGGGATTCCGCAAGCTGGGCCTGCCCGTGGCGGAGATATGGATCGACCGTCAAAAATGCCACGCCGAACAAGTTTTGGCGGGCATTCGAAAGAAAAAACCGCGGGCCGTCTTTTTGCTCGGGGGAGACCACCACCTTGAGATACTGCATCGGGAGGAAAGTTGCCGACGGGCCTGGCGGGAGCTGGGGATTCCCACCATCTGCAATTGCGATGAAGCGGTGGTCCAAAGCCCCTTTCCGGGAAGCCGGGAAAAGACGGAACAGGCGCTGGCCACCTTTGATTTTTTCACCTACTGCGATGAGCGGGCCGAGCCGGTTTTTTCCGGCAAGGGCCCCTGTGCCATGTGGTGGCCGCAATACGTTGACGCCCAAACCTTCCGCCAAGGCCGGAGGTATGCCCAAAAAGAGCCCCGAGCCTATTTCCGGGGCCAGTTCCGGGATCACGGCCTTCCAGGTGTCTATGCCCCCAGGCAAAAGGTCCTGGCCGCAATAACTGGAAAAGAGGGATTTGTGGTGGAGGAGGCCTACCGGCCAAGGCTGAGCGTGGCCGAGGCGGTGGAGAGAAAAGATCGATACCGGTTTTGTCTGCATGCCCCCTCCAATTGTCCGGGCTTCACCTCGGCCTTTTTTGAGGGAGCCGCCGTCGGTAGTGCCGTTCTCCAGCACCGCCTGCCTTCCGACCAGCCTCGGAGCCGCGCGTTATTGGAGGAGGGACGGCATTTTATTGGCTACCATGCGGAGCAACCGGAGGAGCTTCCGGAAATTCTCCGTTCCTTGCTGGCCGATCCGGATAAGACGGAGGCCGTGGCCCATGCCGGACGGGAGGAAACCCTCAAACATCACACCATTGAGGTGCGCATCCGCCAAATGCTGGCTTGGTTGTCGTCCTTCCGTCCTGAGTTTCAGGACTTGGTAGACATGGCCATGGCCCGGCTCCCTTCCCAAGGATGAGGATATATTTTTTCACCCTGGTTTACGAGGGAATGCCGTGGGTCCGCGGTCAGAAAGAATTTGCCGGTCATCTCCACGGTCTCGACTTCTGCTGGCATTGGGCGGAAGGTCTGGCCGGTCACGTGTCGGACACCTCCTGGTGCGCCGAGCAAGGCGGATCCCTGCCCTCCAGCCCCGTCAGCACCGATGGAACCTGTGAATTCCTTCGGCAGTGGGCGGGAGAGGACAGGCGCGTTGTCCTCCATGAGGAGCCCTCCGGCAGCCCTTGGCCTGGAAAAACCGCCATGGTCCGGGCGGCCACCGCCGGGGCCCGGGAGGGTGATCTCTTATGGCAAGTGGATGTGGACGAATTTTGGCAGCCGTGGCAGGTGGGCGAGATCGCCGCCCATTTCCGCGATCATCCCGAAACTTCGGCAGCGTGGTTTGATTGCCACTATTTTTTTGGATGGGACCGCGTGAGCTCCCGTCCCGGGGTTTTCGGCAATTTCCGGGATCGGGAATGGCTGCGGGTTTGGCGCTTCCAAGCCGGCGACCACTGGCGCAGTCACGAACCCCCCGTGCTGGTACGAAAAAGCGGGAACCAAAACATCGAGGTAGGTCGGCGGCACCCCCTCCGCCAGCGGGAGACCCGGCGGCGGGGCTGGGTTTTTCAGCATTACGCCCTCACGGACAAACGACAGATCCAGTTCAAGGAGAAGTATTATGGTTACCGAGGTCTGATCGCCGGGATGGAGCGTTTGGCGCAGGATCCCTCGGCTTGCCCCAAGGTTCGGAATTATCTTCCCCAGGTGCGCCAAGCGGAACTGGGAACAGCGCGAACCTTCCTAAATTTTCTCCGGCATGGCCTAGAGTCCTTCTGGCCGGGTGCCCGGGCGAAGTTGCTGGCCCGGGACGGGCTTACCCCCGTGGCCGTGGCGGATCCCAGCGGGAGGGTGGCGTTTCATTTTCAGACGAGCCGCCAGGCCTGGCAAAGCGCCCTCTTTATCCGGGGCGACCGTTTGGGGGATGCGATCCTGTTCACCGTCTTTCTCCGCGCCTTTCTGCGGGAATTTCCGGGTTGCCGAATTACGCTGGCCGTTCCGGAAAACACCCGAGAAGTCTACAACATGACCCAGCTGCCCCTGCAGCTGGAGACCTTTGATTCCGAAAGGGTATCCGAGCGCGGGGTTTTACAGGAGCTGTGTGCGCGGGTGCGGAGAAGACGGTTTCATCTGGCGGCGGTGCCCTCCTTCAACCGCAACAAGGAAATGCTCTGGTTGCTTCGTCATTGCCGGGCCCGCAGAAAAATCGTCTTTCAAGGTGAAATGAGGGGAGTGCGCAAGCGACACCGCTGGTGGCATGAGCTGTGGATCCGTGAAAGGGTGGAGGTGCGAGAGGAATCCCTCGACCTGGCCCGGCCCGATACGCATGAGTTGGAAAAATATCGTTTCTTGCTGAACCAGCTTGGGGCATCGGGTGACATCGGCTCTCCCCTTTTGCCGGTGATTCACCCGCGGTCCCGTCAGTCCCAAGTGGGCAAGTTCAAGGTTGGCTTGGCCCCTGGGCTGGCGGGGTCGATCAAGGAATATCCCCACTGGGATAAGGCCGCTGGTTTGTTGGAGGCCACGGCGTCTTGTTCCTGGGTGATTCTGGGCACGGCGGGGGATCCTATTCCGCCGGCCTTCCTAACAGGGAGCCGTGAACGCCGCGATCTGCGGGGAAAAACCAGCCTCGGGCAGCTCGCCGGGGAACTCAAGGGGCTGGATCTTTTACTGGCCTCTGACACCGGCACTGCCCACCTTGCCTGCGCCTTGGGGACTCCGGTTCTGGTCGTGTTGGGCGGGGGTGACTACGGCCGATTTTTTCCGTACCACACGGCTGTGGTTTTGACGCGACCCCTGCGTTGTTTCCAGTGCCACTGGGAGTGCATCCAGAGTGAACCGGTGTGCATCCGGGGGGTGGATCCGGGGGAAGTGGCCCGGGTGGCCCGAGCCATGTTGGCAAACAGGATTCCAGCCGGCACGGTGGTGATGTCCCGTGGATCCCGGGCCCATCCCGGGGATGTCCCCGTTCGCGGATTCCTTTACCGCACGGGGGTTGCCGAAATTCTGGACGCCGCGAGCGTTTGACGGCGCAAAAATAAAGGGCCCAAGAGGCCTTGCCACTCCGACATTATTCGGAACCAAAAAAGGGGCGGATTCAGCCACCAGCCGCGGCTCGGCCGAGCACCTCGTTTCCGGGTAAGCAGTGTTCGCATGGCGAGGAAATGAAAAAGAGCCTTCTGTGAGAAGGGTGGGAGGGAGCTACGGGTTTCACGCACCAACCGCCGGAAGGATGACATCTGCGGCTGGGCCCGTTCCGCCTCGTGGGTCTTAAACCCGGTTCCCACGCCCCGGCAAAAGGAAACCCGGATGCGGCCGATGGTCCGGTAAAAAAGCGCCGAGTCGCCAAAATCGCCGTAATTTTCCGGAAAGGGATTCTCCTGCAAAAAAGCGGTCCGATACAGATTGCTCGCGGAGGATCCCATCATGGTGGCATGGCCACCGGCCAGGCTGGAATAAAGCAGGAAAGGTTGGGGAAGAAGGCGACCCGGCCAGCAAAGCAGGAACCAACGATGCTTCCGGACCGGCCAGCGCCGGGAAAAGGTGAGGTTGTCAGGGGTGAGCAAAGGGGCGGAAACCACCAGATCGGCGCGGGTGGATTCCCCCCGCCGAACCAACCGGTCCAAGAAATCTGGCAAGATCAGTTCTCCCACCGTGCTGATGTAGGTCCACGGGGTCTCCACCCGGGCGATTCCCTGATTCCAGGCATGATAAAGCCCGCGGGGCAGCACCAGGGAAAGCCCCCGAAACCAATCCGCGCACTTTGCCGAAAACTCATGGGTCCCGTCGTCCGAGGGGCTGGAGACCCAGAGGGTGCGCGCGCAAGCGGCCAAAATCGGGGCCATAAACTCCACATGGCGCTCCAGTTGTTGCCGACACCGGTAGCTGGGGAGAACGATGGAGACACGCCGGAGAGACTCTTCCAGGCAAGGTTTCACCAGTACGCCCCTCCCTCCATAAGACGGAAGTTCTCCGGCCGTTCTCCGGCCAGCGGGTGCACCCAATGCTCGTTGAAATCCGGCACGTTGCTCCAGCGGCCCCCCTTGATGCCAAAGAGAAGTTGCGTGTCTCCGCCCAGATGCAGGCCGATCCGGCCCATTTTTTTCGCATGGGCGGCCAGCGGGACGGACCAAGCCCCGGCTCCGATCACCGCCACGTCAAAATCCGTAGCCTCCATTTGCCGCTTCAGGTCAGCCAGGCCCTCGTGCCAATCCTGGTGCACGGGGGGCACCATGTAGGGCAACTGGGGACAGGCCAGAATCCGGCAGCTCGCCGCCGCGCGTTCCAAGAGCGAGGGCTCGACCTTTTTGTAAAGCCCCAGCTGATGCAGCCGGGGTAGCTGGGATTCGATGGTCCGCCGGAAGGGGCTGATGACCAGCCAGCGGCGGGAACAGAGCTGGGGCAGCCAGGAGACAAAACGCACCCGCAGGGCGGCCAAATAGACCCTGCGCACTGCCGGGAGGTTTTGGGCAAGAAAGACATTTTCATACGCCCCCAAGTGGTCCTGGGGATCCTGCCACTGGGCGGTGACATCGAGGTGCCGGATGCTCTCCCGGTAGACCTGGGCCCAGCGAAGGAAAACATCCTTGCGGATGGGAAAAAGCCCGGCGGTGTGGTGCAGCCGCTGGGCAGGTCGATACCAACTGGCGGAGCGAGGCCATGGCAAACGGATCCATCGGTCGAAGTACTCCAACCCACATAACTCGGTGGTGCCAATCTTGCCGATGCAGGCGGGGCGGGAGCCGGCCAGCCAAGCGCCAATTTCCGTTTCCTGCCGCAGGAGTTCCGCCTTGGACCAAGGCTCCTTGGGGAGGTGGCGGCGCCAATGCAGCCCGGTCAGGCGGTTAAATCTCGGCAGGATCGGCACCCGAGGATTCTAGAAAAAAAGGCTCCTGGTTCGAACTATTGTTTTTGCCGACGAATTTTCCGGAAGCTTTCCCATAGGTCCCGGGTTGGCCGGGCCCAGGCCAATTCGCTCACTTTTTGTTGCTGGCGGCGAAGAATCGCAAGACGCCGCGGCGGGTCGCTTTCAAAAATGCGGATTTTCTCCAGGACTTCGGGTACGGAAACAGCGACGGTTTCGATGAGCAGCGGGGACGGGCACTCGACGGAACGGGGATCCCCCAGCACCAGACAGCCGGCACAGGCGGCCTCGATCAAAATTGCGCCCCAAGTTTTGCGCGGCCCGATCTTCACCAAGTAGCGGGCAGCACCCAGCCGGCGCAGAAAATCCAAAGGGGGCAGGCCCCCGAGGATCTGAAGCTCCGTCCCGGGCAACCCCTTGGCCAGGCCGGCTAAGTCCTCGGCCAGGGTATGCGGATCCAAGCCCACGGCGGTCCGTTCCGGGGCCGCCGATTGGACGTGGCAACCGGAGGATTGATAGGCCCACGGAAAATCCAGGACATGGAAGCGGTTGCGGGGCCGAACGCGATGCGCCCGGCATTTTTGGTTGAGGAAAAGATCCATGCCCCAAGCGGGTCTTTTTTCCAGGTCCCGGTAAAGAGGCATCCCCGGTTCGCTTAAAAGGCAGGCCCAGACCGTGTGGCGATTTTTCCGGATCAGTCGTTCCGGAACGCCGATATCAACGGAGACCACCAAGTCGAATTTGCCCCAATCAATCTCCTCCGGATTCCGCGCCGCCTCGTGGCGGGTCCGGAGACCCACGGGAGTCCAGAACGGCTGGGTCCGGGCCACCTCGCGGTAGCGGCGGCGCGAGGCGGCTGGATCGGGATCCCGTGCCACCTTTTGCTCCCAGAGGCGGCATTCCGGCTCCGGCGACTCGCGCACCAGAATCAGCTCCGCCCCGAGCTCATGCAGCAGGGAAAGGCAGCCGGTGTGGGAA
>Ga0172373_10003137_pt1 | contig 24531 bp, 20 predicted proteins | sample Lak10m_2_FD_114546 | JGI IMG/M metagenome (GOLD analysis project Ga0172373, IMG submission 114546) | Freshwater microbial communities from Kabuno Bay, South-Kivu, Congo - kab_092012_10m | ecosystem: Environmental > Aquatic > Freshwater > Lake | place: Democratic Republic of the Congo...
ATTAAATCTGTTTTTGTATTCGCTTCTTTAACAAATTGAGATGCAGATATTCTATTTACTGAGTCTATTTCTTTTCCGGTTTCTTTCCAGCTATTAAAACCTCCTTTTAAATGCCCAATAACATTATCAAAACCAACACGACTCAGGCGAGTCACAGACTCTTCTTCCTGACCCAATTCAGTAATTAATAAAATAGGTTGTTTCACATCTTTGATTAGAGAGCCTACCCATGGCGCAAAATCACCACCTATTCCAATATTAATTGATTGAGGAATAAACCCTTTTGCGAATTCAGATGCATTTCGTGTGTCTAATAATAAAGCTTCGCTTGTTTCTGCAGCTACTTCGAATTCTATTACTGATAATGGCCTCATTCCATTATTTAAAACAGTTTCAAAACTTTCATAACCTTTTTTATTCATTGCTACATTCATTCCAAAATAGCCTGGAGGAGGAGTTAAACCATCTGTAACAGCACCTATAAATGCTGTCTTGTTTGGCTGATTTAAAGCATAGTTTACTTTTTTTTGATTACCTAAAGTATCCACTGTCTCTTTCATCATATTTTTACCACAAGCCGAACCCGCACCGTGAGCAGGATAAACAATAACATCATCAGCTAAAGGCATTATTTTACCATTCAATGAATCGTACAATAGTCCGGCTAATTGATCTTGAGTCATAGATGTTGCTTTTTGAGCTAAATCAGGGCGACCTACGTCTCCCAAAAATAATGTATCACCACTAAATAAAGCATGGTCTTTTCCGTTCTCATCTCTCAATAAAAAACAAGTACTTTCCATTGTATGACCGGGTGTATGAAGTACTTTGATTGTTATATTACCAAGCTTGAACTCTTCTTCATCATGAGCGATGATTGCATCGAACTCAGGTTTTGCAGTGGGGCCATAAACAATTGGTGCGCCTGTTTTTTTGCTTAAATCTAAATGTCCTGATACAAAATCGGCATGGAAGTGCGTTTCAAATACATATTTTATTTTCACACCATCTTTGGCAGCTCTTTCCAAATAAGGTTGTGTTTCTCGTAAAGGGTCTATAATTGCTGCTTCACCATTTGATGTGATATAGTAAGCGCCTTGAGCTAAACATCCGGTATAAATTTGTTCTATTTTCATTTGATTTATTTTTTGTTATTAATGTTCATTAAATATTTTACAAAGGTAAGTTGAGTTGATTTTTAAATTGGTAACATTTATTACAAACATCTACATTGTTTTTTAGAGTGTAACAATAATTACAAATCATTTTAGTAAAGTTTCTTTAAAGATAATGTATATACCCATTATTAAAACGAACCACCCGAAAATTGGTTTTAATTTGGAGCCGTCAATTTTTTTTGATAGATAAATCCCTATGAATATTCCGACAGTAGCAAAGGCTGCTACTGTTGTTAAAAGAGCCCAATCAATGATAGTTTCTCCACTTTCTCCAAAAAAACCAATTAATGATTTTGCAGCTATGATAACTAAAGATGTTCCTACAGCTTCTTTCATTGGTAATTTTGATAGTAAAACCAGTGCAGGTATAATTAAAAATCCGCCGCCTGCACCAACTAAGCCCGTTATAATTCCCACAACTGCTCCCTCTAATAATATAAAAGGATAATTAAATGTTTGAGGGCCTAAAATTTCTTCTTTTTTCTTTAAATCTTTTTTAATCATACTAAATGATGCTGCAACCATTAAGATAGCAAATAATAACATCATCAATATGCTTTTCGTTACATTAAAATCTCCTATTGAAAATACTTCTTTGGGTATCGCTGGAACAATATAAGCTCGGGTTAAAAACACTGAAATAATAGAAGGAGCGCCGAATACAACTGCGGTTTTGATATTCACTAATCCTTTTTTGAAATAACCAAATGAACCAACTCCGGAAGTAAAACCAACAATGAAAAGAGAGTAGGCCGTTGCCGCTACAGCATCTACATCAAAAAGATATACTAATACCGGCACCGTTAATATACTGCCTCCGCTGCCAATAAGACCTAATGAAATCCCAATTAAGATTGATGAAATGTATCCAAATAACTCCATAATTTTTTTACATAAAATATGGAGCAAATATGGATTGATGAAAATAGAATAACGGTTACAATTGTTACATTCAATGTAAAATAGTTATTATAAGATTAAATTTTTATACAGGATTTAATTTTTTTCCGTTTAATTTATTATTTGGCAACAAAACATTTACTTTAGATTGAATAGCTAACTGAAGGATATTTAAAATTTTCTTTTTCACAAAGTGTCTATGTGTAATTAAACCTACTGATCTGTAAGGAACAGGTAATGAAAATTCAGTAATGTGATTTTTTTCTTTTTTCGTAAAATCTATTTGGGCTAAGTATGGTAGTAATGTACTGGCTTTATTGGCTTTAACAAAACGCAATAAGCTGTCGATGGAACCGGCTTTGTATTCGAAATTTAAATTAGTTGAGAAATCTTTTTTATGCATTTCACAGAGTTTTATAATTTGTGTCCTCATACAATGCCCCTCTTCCAATAAACATAAATTTTTCATGTTTATACTATCTATTGATATAGTTTCTGATGTTTTGTTTTTGGTGTCATAAAAAACAAAAGGTTCGTCATATAATTCTATTTCATTGATATCTGGATGATTTAAAGGAGTTGAAACGATTCCGATATCTAGTTCTCGTAATTTTAATTGCCTCATTATTTCTTTTGTGGTTTCTTCTTTAACAACAATGTTTAATTCAGGAAATTGAGTTGCAAAATCTTGTAAAAATAATGGAAGTAAAAAGGGGGCAATCGTTGGTATTACAGAAATAGTTAGCTTCCCTTTTATTTCGCCTTTTATTTCTTTTGTGAATTCCTCAAGTTGTTGTATGTCCTTTATTATTGTTTTTATATGCTCAATCAGTAACTTGCCTTCTGTGGTTAGTTCAACCGGCTTTTTTTTGCGATCAAATAGTTTTATGTCTATCTCCTCTTCAAGCTTCGAAATCATCGTGCTTAAAGTGGATTGAGTGATGAAGCATTTGTTTGCGGCTGTTTCAAAATGCCTGGTTTCAGCTACAGCCAATACGTATTGAAATTGTTGAATGTTCATCTATTTTATCAATATTAGTATAGAAAATATCGTTTTTATAGAATGAAAGTAATAAATATTTTTGTAATAATTCAAATCATTGTTAAACCTAAATAAATATAAAAATGAAAAAAGTCATACTTACAACCGGATTACTTACTTCTGTTTTCTTGTTAAATGACATTAATTTGATAGCACAAGAAGCTATGGAAAGTAAAGGGAAATGTCCGTTTCATTTTGGTAATTCTAGCGGAGAAAAAAAATCAGAGTCAGCTAATGTAAAAAACAATGCAATGACTGTAAAATCTAACTCAGCTAATACCCAAACAAATAATCGTGATTGGTGGCCAAATCAACTTGATTTAAGTGTATTGCGTCAAAACTCTTCATTATCCAATCCAATGGGTAACGATTTTGATTATTCAAAAGAATTTTTGAGTTTGGATTTGCAAGCACTTAAAAAAGACATTCGTGATATAATGACAAAATCAGAGGATTGGTGGCCGGCAGATTTTGGGTATTACGGACCGTTTTTTATACGTATGGCATGGCACAGTGCAGGAACATACCGTACAGGTGACGGACGTGGCGGTGCGAGAGCAGGACAACAGCGATTTGCACCTTTAAACAGTTGGCCGGATAACACTAATCTGGATAAGGCAAGAAGGTTGCTTTGGCCAATAAAACAGAAGTATGGCAAGAAAATTTCCTGGGCAGATTTAATGATACTTACCGGAAACGTTGCTTTGGAATCAATGGGTTTTAAAACTTTTGGCTTTGCAGGTGGTAGAGAGGATGTGTGGGAACCTGAATCAAATGTGTATTGGGGTTCAGAAAAAAAATGGTTAGAGGACAAGCGTTATTCCGAGGGTAGAAAATTGGAAAATCCATTAGCCGCTGTTCAAATGGGATTGATTTATGTTAACCCGGAAGGACCAAACGGAAATCCAGACCCTGTATTGGCCGCAAAAGACATTCGTGAAACATTTGGAAGAATGGGTATGAACGATGAAGAAACCGTTGCTTTAATTGCTGGAGGACATACATTTGGTAAAGCTCACGGCGCAGCAAGCGCCACGCATGTAGGAAAAGAACCCGAAGCGGCATCTATTGAAGAGCAAGGCTTGGGTTGGAAAAGTAATTACAAATCAGGTAAAGGAAAAGATGCTATTACATCGGGCTTGGAAGTTACCTGGACATCAACACCAACTCAATGGGGCAATGGCTTTTTCAGAATCTTATTTGGAAATGAATGGGAATTAACCAAAAGTCCGGCAGGAGCGCAACAATGGGTGGCTAAAAATGCTGACGCAACCATTCCTGATGCATTTGATCAGAATGTAAAGCACAAACCCACGATGTTGACTACAGATTTATCTTTACGTTTTGACCCAGAATATGGTAAAATTTCTAAACGATTCCTCGATAATCCAGAAGAATTCAGAGAGGCATTTGCACGTGCCTGGTTTAAACTAACTCATAGAGACATGGGACCACGCAGTTTATATTTAGGTGCTGAGGTTCCTAAAGAAGATTTGATTTGGCAGGATCCAATTCCGGCAGTTAATCATCCATTAGTTGATGCAAAAGATATTGAAACATTAAAAAGTACTATTTTAAATTCAGGATTAAGCATCAGTGAATTGGTAGGAACGGCTTGGGCATCCGCATCCACATTCAGAGGTTCCGATAAACGTGGCGGAGCAAATGGTGCACGTATTCGTTTGTCTCCACAAAAATATTGGGAAGTCAATAATCCAAAACAATTGGAAAAAGTTTTGACAACACTTGAAAAAATTCAATCAGACTTTAATAAAAATGCCTCACCAAAAAAAGTTTCAATAGCTGATTTAATTGTGTTGGGTGGAACAGCAGCGGTAGAGAAGGCAACAAAAAATGCAGGTTTTAATTTAACTGTTCCATTTGCACCCGGAAGAATGGATGCATTACAAGAACAAACCGATGTGAACTCGATGGCAGTTTTAGAGCCAATGGCTGATGGATTCAGAACCTATTCTAAAGCTAAATACACACTTTCTACAGAGGAATTATTAGTAGATAAAGCACAATTACTAACCTTAACAGCACCCGAGTTAACAGTTTTAATGGGAGGGTTAAAAGCTTTAAACATTAATTACAATAACGCTCAGACAGGAGTTTTAACAACAAAAAAAGATCAGTTAACAAATGATTATTTTATTAATCTTTTAGATATGAGCACTGTTTGGAAAGCTACTTCAGATACTAAAGAGTTATTTGAAGGAACAGACAGAACAACAGGAAAAACAAAATGGACTGCGTCTCGTGCCGATTTGATTTTTGGTTCACATTCTGAATTGAGAGCATTGGCGGAAGTTTATGCAAGTGAAGATGCAAAAGAAAAATTCGCTAAAGATTTTGTTGCTACTTGGGTTAAAGTAATGAACTTAGATCGTTTTGATGTGAAGTAACGCTCAACACATTTTAGGATAGGCTGCTCTATATGTTAGAGACAGCCTATTTTTTTTGCCTTATGTCATCATAGAGGCTTTTCTGTAGTGATGAAGTTGTGTCAATAAAATTGAAACAAGTAACATCGTATAGCGTTATAGTTTGTTTAAAAAAAATAAAATATTATGGTGCCAAATTTTTAATTTTTAGGCAATTTTGGCACCAAAATAAATTATAAATTAAAAATATTATGGTGCCAAATCAGTGTATTTTTAGTAATTTTGGCACCATAATAATGATTTTAAAAATGGGTAAAGATATAATAGGCAGATCATTAGAAAAGCAAAAACTCACAGAAATATTAAATAGCCAGCGCTCAGAATTAGTGGCTGTTTACGGACGAATGCGAATTGGAAAAACGTACCTCATTCGTGAGTTTTTTAATGATAAGATCGTTTTTAGTTTTATAGGTTTAAGTGCAGAAAATAAATCCAATCAGATTAAAAACTTTGTTTTAAAACTGAATGAATTTACAGATAAACTAAAAAACGAACCTCTCCCAAAAGATTGGTTGGAAGCATTTAATTTATTGAAAAAATACCTTAAAACAATTAAAGAAACTAAAAAGAAAAAAGTCATATTTATTGATGAATTTCCATGGATAGATTCTCAGAAATCTGGATTTTTAAGTGCTTTTGAAAACTTTTGGAATGACTACTGTTCCACCCGTTCCGATTTGATTGTAGTTATTTGTGGCTCTGCGGCATCTTATATGGTTAAAAAGATAATTCGTAATGTAAAGGGTTTAAGTAAGCGCATTACCCAAACCATTAAACTGATGCCTTTTACTCTGCAAGAAACCAAAGAGTTTTTGAGGTATAAGGGCATAAAAATGGAAGAATACGAATTGCTAAAACTTTATATGTCTATTGGAGGAATAGCCGAATATCTTGAACATGTTCATGTGGGCGAATCTGTGGTTGCAACCATTGATCGACTTTGTTTTCAGAAAGGAGCTTACTTAGAAAATGAATACGATGAGGTGTTTAAATCTCTATTTGATGAAAAATCTTACCATCAAAAAATAATGAATGTACTTGCACGTAATAAAAAAGAAGGTGTTACCCGAAATGAATTACTTAAAGCCTTAACTATTTCATCGGGTGGCAAGTTTAGCGATTCTTTAGAAGATTTGATGCAGTCCGGGTTTGTTTTAAAGTACGATGCGTTTAAAAATAATAAGAAAGCAGAATTGTACCGTATTTATGATGAATTTTGTTTGTTTCATTTACAGTTTATTCAAAAACACAAAGGTTCTTCGTGGAATTCATTATTTCAACAACAGTCTTACATCTCCTGGTGTGGTTTGGCATTTGAAACCATTTGTTTAAAGCACATACACTCAATTAAAAAAGCGTTGCGGTGCGACCAAATTGCATCTGAAAATTATTACTGGCATAATGCAAATGCACAAATCGACCTAGTTATAGATAGAAAAGATGGTGTGATGACACTTTGCGAAATTAAATTTTATAATGAGGAGTTAAGCTTTAATGAAAATACCCTTAACCAATTAAGGAAAAAGGAAAACGAATTCAGAAAAACAACTCAAACAAAAAAAAGTATTTATACTTGTTTGATTTCAACTTTTGGTATAAAGCCCAATCAATACAGTAATGCCATCTTGTCAAATTCTATCACAATCAAAGATTTATTTGTAGCGTAATATCGCAGCATAGGAGATATTTTAGAATAATTATTGTAAATATTATGGTGCCAAATTTTTAATTTTTAGGTGGTTTTGGCACCAAAATAAAATGGCATCGCATGTAATCGTTTCACTAATCGTTCACTATAATGTAAAATATAACTAATAATCACCGCAAATTTGCGGTGAAAAAAACTTTTTTCGCCGCAAATTGAATTTTGAACCACAAATAATAATTTAGATATTGATAACTGAATTGTACAGGGGCTATTCGCCTCTTCTTTCTGTAAGCTTAGGATAAAACCTATAGAGAAAGGCAGGGGGTGAGGTCACAAAAAAACCACCCCAATTACGAGGTGGCTTTTTGATAGATTGAACTATTAAAGTTATTGCTAAATAGATTTATGTTGACTTTATAATAAAAATATAATTCTATTTATATTGCATTTGTGTAAATAGGTCAAGATTTTTTGATTTCGTAATTAAATTGATTCAATGGGCTAAAAAAAATACGATATTAAATTTGCTGATAATGAAGCAAAAAATAGAGGGTGGTTATGCTTATCAGCTAACTATGTTAGTGTTGTAAAAAAGCTTGATTGGAAATGTAATAAAGGTCATTTATTTTCTATGCCTTTGAGTTCGGTTATTACCAAAGGTTATGGGTGTCCAATATGCAGTAATCAAAAAAAGATTATACATACAACAGATTCAATTAACAAAATAGCAAAAGAAAGAGGTTGGAAATTTCTTTCTAAAAAATATGATGGAGGTTCAAAGAAGTATAATTTTAAATGTGAAAATGGGCATTTAATTCAAAAATCGGGAGATAATTTTATAAGAGGCTCAAGATGCAGAACTTGTGCAGGTAAAGAATTGTTATCAATAAACGATTTTCATAAAATTGCTAAGGAACGAGGGGGTAAATGTTTATCAACTAGATATATTGGACCAAAATTTAAACTAAAATTTAAATGTAATAGTGGCCATGTTTTTGATGCAAATCCTAGTTCTATTAAAAATAGAGGGTCTTGGTGTAAAGTATGTACTGGTTTGGATAAAGGTACGATAGAAGATATGGTGCATCTTGCAAAAGCTAAAGGAGGAGAATGTTTGTCAAATTTTTATAAGAATTCAATAACTAAATTGCAATGGAAATGTAAAGATAATCATATATGGTGGGCAAATCCTGGCGATGTTAAATTTAAATCTTGGTGTCCATATTGCACATGGAACAAGCAAGAAGAAAAATGCAGACATATCTTAAATAAAGTATTGAATACAACTTTTGTTAAATCACGTAAAATACTCGATTGTGGATTTGAGTTATACGGCTATTCAAAAGATTTAAATATTGCTTTTGAATATAATGGAGAACAGCATTATAAACAAACGCACTTTTTTCATAAAAAGAAGGAGGATTTTAGAGAGGCTAAAAATCGGGATATAACCAAGAAGCAAGAATGTGCTGAAAAGGGAATTAAATTAATAATTATATCATACAAAAAATCAGTATCAGATTATACACTCTATAAATATTTAAAAAAGGAATTAATAAACAAGAAAATTGCATTTTCTGATTTGAATCTTGAAGATATTTTGAATGATTTTTACGACTCTAATTCTAAACTAGAAGAAATAAGAACAATAATTAATCAAAAAAATGGTGAATTGTTGAGTAAGGAATATATTGATTTTAGAACAAAATTAACTGTTAAGTGCTCAAACAATCATATATGGCATCCTTCCGCTCAAGCTATTAAGAGAGGTAATTGGTGCCAAGTGTGTTATGGAAGAAAAAAGAGAGGTATAGAGGAAATGCAAGATATAGCTAAAGCTAAAAATGGTTTATGTCTATCAGATGTATATATAAATAGCAAGACACCTCTAGTTTGGCAATGTAATAAAGGACATAGTTGGTCTGCATTAGCTTCTGCTGTTAAAAGAACTAAAAATAGAGAAGGTACTTGGTGTCCGGAATGTTTTGGTAAGAAAAATAGTACAATTGAAGAAATTCAACTTTTTGCGTCAAATAGAGGTCATATTTGTTTATCAAAAGAATATTTTAATAGAGATAAAAAATTAAGATGGAAATGTAACAAAGATCATATATGGGATGCTTCTTATCAAAGCTACAAGAATAGTAAAAATGGATGTCCCTATTGTTCGAGAAAAATGAAGTAGATCAAACTCTTATAGCATAATTAATCTCTCAAAACATAGTCCTCATAATTTGAAATCAAAAATTAAGTTGAGGTTAACCATATTTACTTTGTTGTAAATATATTTTGCATTTTGGTAGGTTTCACCTTGTTTTAGTTTACATGCAACTAAACATTTCACTTCAAGACCTTTTAAAAAACCAACAAAATTATAAGAAGCATCTAGGTTAATTTGGTGATAAGATGGTAATCCGTATTTATTTAAACGGTAATTTTTTACATCCGGCAATAGGTAATATCCATACCCCAAGCCCATTTTAAAAGTTTGTTTCATTAACTGACAGGAGGTTTTAATGCTAAAGGCATGCACATTGCCTAATCCTTCATTGCGCTCTCTGGGTAAAAATGTGTAAAATATTTCTTTACCCCATTCTCTTGGCATTAAATAACGACCATCGCCTGTTATGTGTGTATAATTTATATTAGTGTTAGTATTTTGGTAATTAACGCCAACTTGAGTACTTACGGCATTTGATTGCGCTCCTTTATGAATGTATGTTTGTGATTGTTTGCTATTGCCACCATTGTTTATAGCATCCTGATGTAGATAAATTATTCCTTCATAAAACTTTAGGTTTTCGTTTGATTGTTCTGTATTTACTTCCACAACGGCAGTATTCATGACATTTTCAAGAAATGCATTCCAAAAATTCAGTTTAATATTATTTGAAGGCTTGTAATATACATTCATGATACCTATGCCACTGTTACCTTCAATATTTGTGTGATAATTGGACTTTATACCGGTTTCATTGACACCCATCGAATAAACCCCCATTGAGTTAGCTACTGAAAACCATTTAACGGTAGATCTTGGCGAAACATCCCAAATCCAGCCACCATTTATGCCAATTTTATTCCATTCTTTCATACTCATCCAAATTCCTTCCTCTACGGTTGGCCTCATTCTTCCATCTTGTGGGTTAAAAAATGGCGTATTTAAATTTAATTTCCCTATAGTAACAGATGTTTTGGAGATGGTGTACTTTAAATACAATTCTTCTAATCTGTCTAAATCATTTTTATTAGTAGGATTTTCAATATCAAATAATCCAATTTCGTATCTGTTTGATAGGTTTGTTTGAGAGTCTAATAGTTGTATGTTACTTGATATTAAATTATACATGAAAAAGCCACTGACCCCAATTTGAAAGCCATACAGAGGTTTAGTTACAACACCAATACCCGCACCCGAACCAATAGCGTAATCATCTTTTAGGCTACCCTCATTAATTGTACTCATGGCAAATGTTCGCGCATGAGCTTCCCAATGAGCGTGTAACAAGCAATCTTTTAGGCATAACGAGTCTTTGAGTTTTAAATTATTCAGGTGCTCGTCTACTTCTTGCGATTTTGTGATTAAACTCGATAATATACTTACTATGAGTATTAAATTTTTAAACATAATGCCAGTTTTACAATGGTATTTTGGTATTAATAGGATATAGAGATGACAGTTCTCGCCAATGTTACACACCGGGAGTAATAGGATGTAAGGTGATGTAGATGTTTAAAAGATGGGGTATGGAGTTACTATAATTTATGTTTATAGGGTATTGGTTTTAAATTAATGCGGTAATTTATCTTTGATAATACCGTATAGATAAGTACCAATAATAGCAAACACAAACACAATAATCATAGCCACGTATCCATATCCTATGTTAACTACCATGGGTCCTGGACATGCGCCGCTTAATGCCCATCCTAAACCAAAAATGATACCGCCAATGAGGTAACGAGCGGTTGATTTTTCTTTTGGATAAAAGAGAATAGGATTCCCGTTTACATCTCTTAATTTATATTTTTTTATCAAAGCCACTCCTATAACTCCTAAAGTAACAGCTGTACCAATAATACCATACATGTGAAATGATTGAAAACGGAACATTTCCTGAATTCTAAACCAAGAAAATGCTTCAGATTTGGCCATCACGACGCCGAACAAGGTACCTAATATTAAAAATTTTAAAAGTTTCATATCTCTAAATTGTTTGTTTTTTAATTGTCATTTGATTTGGAAACCCCTAATCATAATTGTATGTAGATGTTTGAGGTAAGGATTAGTAGATATACTTTATAAAATGAAAGGAAGTAGAACAAATGTCATGATTAATCCTCCGATGAAAAATCCAATTACGGCAATTAGTGAGGGTAATTGTAGATCAGACAACCCACTGATGGCGTGACCCGATGTGCATCCGCCTGCATAGCGCGACCCGAAACCAACTAATAATCCCCCAACTGCAAGAATTAAGAAACCTTTTAAAGTAAACATAGATTGTATGCTAAATAGTTCATCGGGTTGGGCAGATGTTGGTGGAGCTATACCTAGAGTTGCCAAATCAGTAATGGTGTTGTGTGAAATTTGAACAGGTTGCCCATTTGATAAAAATTGTTGGGCAATAAAACCGCCTAATATGGCTCCTATTAAAAACATTAAATTCCAAATTTGAGAGCGCCAGTTGAAATCGAAAAACTTCACGAATTTACCCCCTCCGGCTGCCGAACAAATAGTTCTCAAGTTAGAGGAGAATCCAAATGATTGTCCGAAAAAAAGCAATAAAAACATGATTCCGGCAATTAATGTCCCGGAAACCCACCATGTCCATGGTTGTTGAATGAATTCAAGCATAATGAATTAATTTTTTAAATGATAAGAAATAATAGGTTTAAACAAATGATTGATTAATTTTTCTGTGGCACTTTGATGAAATAATCCACCTTTGCCATGTGTGCCAATGCAAATGATATCGAATTCGTGCATTTGGTTAAAATGAATAACGCCATTTTCAACATCACTATCTTTTAAAATATGTTTTTCGAAGTTACTAATAGCATTCAAATTTGCAAATTCATTCATTTGATGGGTGATATGAGATTGATTGGACGGCGAAGTATCTTTTGTAATTTGTAATAAATGAACTTTTGTATGAAATGCTTGTATGAGTTTGTGAAGTAGTGCTAGATTTTCATTTTTAGGATGAGAAAAATCATGAACTAATAATAGGTTTTCGATGATTAAATCAGATCGATCGCACATTAATGATAATAATGGAACAGTTGATTGACGAGCTATCATTTGAGTTTCTGAACCTGACAGCTTTTCCTTCATACCCCAAGCTCCTTTTGTACCCATCACTATTAAATCAAAATGATTGATTTGAGCAAAAGAAACAATTTTATCAGTTAATTTTCCAAGCTCTAAATGTGTGTGAATAATTGAGCCATATAATGTTTTTAGGTGTTGTAATTTTTGTTCGGCAATTGTTTTTTGTGAAATCACATAATCAACACTAATGTCTCCACACGTCTCAATATTTCCCTGTCCATCCATAGTAACTGTATCCGGAACTCCTAACACATGTAAAAAATGAATCTCGATAGGTAATTTTTCTTCCAGTTTTTTTACCATCAAATAGGCATATTCGGCTTGTACCGAAAAATCTGTTGGTATTAATACTTTTAATGTTTCCATAGTTATTTGTATTGATTAACATTCTGCCAGCTTCCGCCGTTAGTTATATTTTTTAATCCTTTTGCCTCGAGGGTACGTTTAGCCATACCGCTTCGGTTTCCACTTCGGCAACAGGTGATAATATGGTTATAATTTTTTAATTTTTCAACGTTAGAGTCTATTTGTTCTAAGGGTATATTGATGGAACCTTTGACGTGTCCTGAGGCGAATTCAGATTTACTTCTTACATCCACAATCACAGCTCCGTCTTTAATTAATTGTCCGAGATCAACTGTATTGTTCGAAAATATTTTTTTGAATAGTGATAACATAATTTTATGATTTTTATGTTGCAAATGTATAATCTAAGGAGTTTTTTAACGGTTACAAATGTTACATAAGCATCTGTAAAGTAAAAAAGCTGTCCGAAGGCAGCCTTTTAGTTTATTAATCGTATTTAACAAGTTTGTAGCTCTTTAACTTTTTAGCAACAATACATTCAAGCTTTCTTCCATAATTTCACCCATATTAGAACAGCTCATAAATTTAGAATGGTTGTAATGTTCTGCTAATTCTTTTTTTAAGGTTTCGGTTTTTTCTAAAGTAGATAAATTATCTTTCTTCATGACGTCCAACAAATGGTCTGTATTATATTTTGAGGTTCTTACTCTACGCGCAATTAATGAACGTTCTTCTGATTGGTATTGTTTAACTGTGTTAACATTGAGATGTTTCATGCACAATTCAACAAAGGGTGTGTTTTCTTTAAAATATTGGGGAATGTATAATGATTTTCTTCCTTCAAAACTTTGTTGGTCAAAATCAATCGCCCTTATTCTGTATTGTGTGTCTTCAAAATCGGGAGTTACATCCACCACATAGTTATAGGAACGCATATCGCCAAGCAATCTTACTAAACAACGTTCGTTAAATTTGACAAATTCTTTTGCCAAACGTATTTGGTTGACTTCAGGATCTGAAAAATTATTTTTAATAAATTGATCTCCTGGAATTCCAACAATATGCTCTTCGACCAAAGTTTGGTTATTTACAAAATAATTGATTCTGTTGGGAGACAATATATGTTCCCATTCCAATCCATAAATTCGTGATGAATCGGCTAATTTGATGTAGTAATAGTCGTAATTATCATTGTAATTATTGACGACTTTAATTCTAAATGGTTTGGAATTACCAAATGTACAGAAGTCTATTCTTTCTATATGAAGGTGTTCCATAACTTTTATGTCACCATTAGTTTTTAAAATGGCGTATATTTTCGTTAATTCTCTATTTAATTCTTCAATTTCACTTTGAGAGTAAGCCACCGTTAACCATAAAGTGTCTTTTCCGTATTTATCGTACAAATTGATAGAGGTTGTAAATCTTAGTAAATCCTCATACTGAACAGGTATATTTTGTAATCTACCATTAGTTGATAGATAATCGCTAAGGTTTGGCGATACTTGATACGGTATTTTCTTTTTTTGTACAGAATGGCTACTCATCTTTTTGCTAAATATTTAGAACTTTAAATGTAACTTTTTTGAAACAAAATGTTTCATTCAAATGGAATAATAAGTGTAAAAAAACAGTAAAATATTTGTGTTCTGAAATCACAAGATTGTTTGTTTTACCTTTAGCTTCTATGATAAGCAAAGAGCCTTGTTATTTCGACAAGGCTCTTTGCAATCATTAGGTATTTTATGTTAACTAGATTTTTTTACTTTGTGCGTCGATGACGGCAATAGTAATCATATTCACAATTTCGCGTACTGAACTACCCAGTTGAAGAACATGTACCGGTTTTTTTAACCCCATTAATACAGGACCTATGGCTTCAGCACCACCCAATTCTTGTAATAACTTGTAGGCAATGTTACCAGATGCAAGATTTGGAAAGATAAATGTATTCACATCTTTATCTATTAACGTACTGAAAGGGAATTGATCTTTTAGTAAATCATTATTGACGGCAAAATTAGCTTGCACATCTCCATCCACGATGAGTCCGGGATAATTTTTATGCAATATTTTAACCGACTCCTGAACTTTTTTAGGAACTTCTCCTTCTGCTGAACCAAAATTAGAGTAAGATAACATGGCAATTCGAGGCGTAATATTGTATTGTTTGACAGTGGTAGCTGTTAATACCGCTATATCAGCTAATTGTTGAGCTGTAGGGTCAGTATTCATCGTTGTATCAGCAAAAAAGTAAGGTCCTTTTTTTGTAACCATCATATATAAACCTGCTACACGACTAACTCCATCTTGTACGCCAATAATTTCTAATGCCGGTTTTATAGGCGTAGCGTATTTTCTGGTTAAGCCTGATATCATTGCATCAGCCAAGCCTTGCTCAACCATCATGGCTCCAAAATAATTTCTGTCGCGCATTAATTTGCGAGCATCTAATTGTGTTAATCCGCGGCGTTGTTGTTTTAGCCACAATAAATCGCCAAATTCAGCTCTGCGGCCTTCTTCTTCCGGTAACCAAGCATCGATGATAGGCGTATCACCCATATCTATTTGATGTTCTTCAATTAAGGCTAATATTTTTTCTTTGTTACCTAATAAAATAGGTTTAGCTATGCCTTCATCTTTAGCAACTTGAGCAGCTTTTAATATTTTGTAATTATCAGCTTCTGTAAATACAACACGCTTAGGGTTAGATTTAGCTTTGTTGGCTAAACTTCGCATTAATTTGTTATCTTTTCCTAAACGATTATCTAATTCAGTTCGGTAAGTTTCCCAATCAGTAATAATACGTTTTGCTACACCGCTTTCGATAGCCGCTTTTGCCACAGCAGAACTCACTGTAGAAATTAAACGGTTGTCAATTGGTTTAGGAATAATATATTCTTTACCAAACACTAAGTTTTTTGATCCGTATGCTAAATTTACGTAATCAGGAACGCTTTCTTTTGCCAAAGCGGCAATAGCTAAGGCGGCAGCTAATTTCATTTCTTCATTAATGCAAGTGGCTCGTACGTCCAAAGCTCCTCTGAATATGAAAGGGAAACCTAAAACGTTGTTCACTTGATTAGGATGATCGCTTCTTCCGGTGGCTACGATAATGTCAGGGCGAGCTTGGATGGCATCTTCGTAAGAAATTTCAGGAGTAGGATTTGCTAAGGCAAATACAATACAATTTGGAGCCATAGAACGAACCATATCTTGCGACAAAATATTGCCTTTAGATAATCCAACAAATACATCTGCTCCTTTAATAGCTTCATCAAGTGTATTTACACTTGTGTTTTCAGACGCAAAGAAAGTTTTATATTGATCTAAGTCTTTTCTGTTTTTATTAATAACTCCCTTGCTGTCCAACATCAAAATATTTTCTTTTTTGACTCCAACAGCAATGTACATTTTAGCACATGAGTTTGCAGATGCTCCGGCACCATTAATTACTAATTTAATTTCATCGATTTTTTTTCCAGATAGTTCTACTGCGTTTAATAAACCAGCTGATGAAATAATGGCAGTACCATGTTGGTCATCGTGCATTAATGGAATATTGAGTTCTTCTTTAAGGCGGCGTTCAATTTCAAAACATTCAGGTGCTTTGATGTCTTCGAGGTTAATACCTCCAAATGTGCAAGCAATGTTTTTAACCGTATTTACAAATTCATCAATATTTTTGGTATCAACTTCAATATCAAATACATCAATATCTGCAAAAATTTTAAATAATAGGCCTTTTCCTTCCATAACAGGCTTAGATGCTAAAGCACCAATATCACCTAATCCTAATACTGCAGTTCCATTAGATATAACAGCTACTAAATTTCCTTTTGCTGTATATTTGTAAGCGTCTTCTTGATTTTTTTCAATTTCAAGACAAGGCTCAGCCACTCCCGGAGAGTAAGCCAGTGTTAAATCTCGTTGAGTACTGTATGGTTTAGTGGGTATTACTTCAATTTTTCCTGGTCTTCCTTGAGCGTGATAATCAAGGGCATCTTGTTTTCTAAATTTTGCCATAAATGATAAATTTAAGGAATCGAAAGTAGTGTTTTTAGTGTTAAAAAATAAATTATTAAGGTTATAGTTATGTGATGTTACTCACAATTAAGTTGTGTTTTGAACCTTTTTTTTAAACATATATCCATTATCTTCTGATTAAATCTTTTTTATACTTTGGAAGTAAATCTAAAAAATACTGAACGGTTTTTTGAAGATCAAATTCGTTACCTCTTCCTCCCGCGGCGTTGATGTGTCCGCCTCCGTTAAAATGTTTTCTGGCAAATTGATTGACATCGAATTTTCCTTTGCTTCTGAATGAAATTTTTATTTTTCCGTCGCCTTCAGAAAAGAAAGTGCAAAAGCGGATTCCTTTTATTGAAAATGGATAGTTCACTATCCCCTCAGTATCTCCTTTTTGATGATTAAATTTTTTTAATTCTTTTTCTGATAAGGTTATGTATGCTGTTTTTAATTCAGGAATCACTACCATTTTTTCGGTTAAACAGTAGCCTAACAATTTTACTCTGCTTTCGCTGTAAGTATCATATATAGAAGTATGTATATCGCTTGGTTTTAAGCCGGTTGATAGTAAATGAGCCAAAGTTAAATGCGTTTTTGGAGTAACGCTATCAAACCGAAAAGAACCTGTGTCAGTCATAATACCGGTATATAGACAAGCAGCTATCTCTTTGTCAATGGACGTTTTTCCTCCCAAACCAACAATAAATTCGTATACTAGTTCGCAGGTAGAACAAGCATTGACGTCATGAAAATATAAATCGGCATAGTTATCAGGTTGTTGATGATGATCAATCAGGATTTTTTTTGCAGTTGCATGTTGTAATAATTCACCCAATGCTTCTAATCTTGAAAATGTATTAAAATCTAAGGTGAAAATTAAATCACTTTTTAAAATAAGAGACGCTGCCTTTTTAGGATTTCTGCTATACTCTACAACTTTTTTATTTCCGGGTAACCAGTGTAAAAATTCAGGATAATCATTGGGAGTGATCACTGTGACATTTTTTTCAAGTTTAATCAAGTAGTTATAAAGTCCTAATGAAGAGCCCATGGCATCACCGTCCGGATTATAATGAGTTACAATGAGTATGTTTTGTGATTTAGTTAAAAGTGTTTTGAATTTTCGAAATGAATCTTTCTGCATGAATATGTATTTTAACGGTAAATTTAGGGTATTTTAAGTCGAATATTTGATATAAATACAATAATTGTATATTTGCGCCCTAAAAAATACACTAATGGCAGGAAATATTACATTTACAATGATTAAACCTGATGCTGTTGAAGCTAACAACATCGGTCCTATTTTAGCAAAAATTAACCAAGCTGGTTTTAAAATTGTTGCTATGAAATACATGAAATTAAGTGCTGAAACAGCAGGTAAATTTTATGAAGTTCACAAAGAACGCCCTTTCTATGGGGAGTTAGTAGATTACATGAGCAGTGGACCAATTGTAGCTGCTGTTTTATCTAAAGATAATGCCGTGGCAGAATACAGAACTTTAATTGGTGCAACAGACCCAACTAAAGCAGAAGAAGGAACAATTCGTAAATTATTTGCTAAATCAATTGCTGCTAATGCCGTTCATGGTTCTGATAGTGATGAAAATGCAAATGTTGAGGCTAACTTTTTCTTTTCTCAAACAGAACGTTTCTAATTTTTAATTTAGTTATATAACTTTGAAGAGCCGTTTCATTTTTTGAAACGGCTTTTTTTATCGTTTTACATCATATTTAATCATGCAATTTCATTTGAATTTTCAACCGCAAGTCAGTCGACATCAAATTACTCATCAAGATGGGATTTTGTTTATTGGTTCATGTTTTAGCGAACATATTGCAGGCCGAATGATAGAGTTAAAATTTAAGGTAGCTACAAATCCTTTTGGTGTCATATTTAACCCTAAAAGTATATTGATAAGTTTAAATAGAATACTCTATAAAAATTATTACACGGTTAATGACGTGTTTGAAAAAGACGGGCTTTGGTATTCTTTGGAGGCTCATAGTTTAATATACGCTTACACGCAACATGAATTAATCCAAAAATTAAATAATTTGATTGATCAATGGAACGAAAAAATGAATACATCTTCTTTTTTGATGCTTACTTTTGGTTCGGCTTATGCCTATTACCACAAGCAACAACAAAGAGTAGTTGCAAATTGCCATAAATTACCTCAGGCAATATTTGATAAACAAATGTTGAATTATTTTGAAATTGTATCTGATTTTCAGTTATTAATAGATGAATTAAAACGTTTCAATCCTAATTTAAAATTAGTTCTTACAGTTTCACCTGTTAAGCATTTACGAGATGGAGTGATAGAAAATAATTTGAGTAAGGCGATTTTACTTCAATCAATCCATCAAATAGTAAAGCAAAATGCTCATTGTATGTATTTTCCGTCTTACGAATTGGTTGTAGATGATTTAAGGGACTATCGTTTTTATGAGACGGATATGTCGCATCCGAACTTTCAGGCCACTAGATATGTGTGGGATAAATTTTCAAATGTTTATTTTAGTGCTTTGACACAGAAAATGAATACAAAATTGGAGCAAATACTTCAAGCGCATCAACACAGAATATTAAGACAAAATTCGGAAACGACTAAAAAATTTAAGGAAAGTTTTTATCAAAAATGTATACTACTAAAAGAAGAGTTTCCGTATTTGAATTTAGAAGAAGAATTAGCCTATTTTAAAACACATTCTAATTAATTCAATTAAACACATATTTTTTGATTTGGATAATACCTTGTGGGATTTTGACAAAAATTCTCAAGAGGCTTTATCTTATTTATATCAGAAATATGACATGAAAGAAAAACTTAAGGTTGATTTTGAATCTTTTATAGAAACTTATGAAAGGATTAATCTCAAGTTATGGAAATTATATGATGTTCGATTACTTTCGAAAGAGGAGCTGCGTTACAAACGATTTTATGAAACGTTTTTATACTTTAAGTATAATTGTTTAAACTCAGCACAGCAATGGGCTAATGAATACCTGCAACTATCTCCATATAAAACGCATTTGAAAGAAGGAGCAAGAGATATTTTAATCTATTTAAAAACAAAGTATCAATTACATATTATTACGAATGGATTTAAGGAAGTTCAACAAATTAAGTTGAAAGAATGCCGTTTAGCTTCTTTTTTTGATCAGGTTATCATCTCCGAAGAACATGGTTTTAGTAAACCGGATATTAAAATATTTGATTTAGCACAAAAATTATCATTGGCTAAGCATCATGAATGCGTAATGATAGGAGATAACTATGAAACAGATATTTTAGGAGCTTTAAATGCTAACTGGAAAGCAATTTATGTATCAAATATCGAGCAGAAGAATGATAATTGTAATTATTATCAAATTAATGGATTAATGAATTTGCAAAAAATGTTTTGAAAATAATTACTAATAAGCTAATTGCTTGATATTGTTTTTTGTTGTATAATGATTTCTTTCTGTCATCCATCTTAATAGGAAATTGCAAAGCAATATATAAATACATATTTTTATGTCCTTTGAGTTAGTTTAGTACTTCACTTTTTAAAATTAGTAACTACCATATATGAAACCATCTATTCCAAGAGGGACAAGAGATTTTGGACCCGTTGAAATGCAAAAACGTCAATATATTTTTAATATATTAAAGACTAATTTTCAATTATTTGGTTATGCTCCAATAGAAACACCTAGTATGGAAAACATAAGTACTTTAACAGGTAAATATGGTGATGAGGGAGATCAATTGATTTTTAAAATATTAAATTCAAGGATACATGAGAGCAAGGAGGACAAAAAGGAAGTACTAAAAAAAGAATTTAATACATCGCTCGAAAAATCTTACAATACAGAATTGTTAACAGAGAAAGCATTGCGTTATGATTTAACAGTGCCATTTGCTCGTTTTGTAGTAACGAATCATCATCATTTAACCTATCCTTTCAAACGCTATCAAATTCAACCGGTTTGGAGAGCCGATAAACCTCAAAAAGGTCGGTACCGAGAATTTTACCAATGTGATGCTGATGTGATTGGTTCTAATTCTATGATGAATGAATTAGAATTGATGGCAATGATGGATAAATCGTTTGCCGACTTACAAATACCGGTTGTTATTAAGTTTAATAATCGGAAAATATTAAGTGGTATAGCTGAAGTTTTAAAAGAACAAGACAAAATTATTGACATCACAGTAGCTATTGATAAGTTAGATAAAATTGGGAGAGATGGTGTTATAGAAGAATTGAAGGGTAAGTGTATTGCAGATGAATCAATTAAAAAATTAGAGCCTTTAATTGATTTGTCAGGTTCAAATCTTGATAAAGTTTTTGTTTTAAAACAATTTTTAGTAAATAGTGAAATTGGAAATAAAGGAATTTCCGAAATTGAATATTTACTCAATCATTTGGATATTATTCAAATTAAACATGTAAAAGTTGAATTAGATATCACATTAGCTCGTGGGTTAAATTATTATACAGGAACTATTTTTGAGGCAAAGGCTAATGCAGGAACATTCACTCCAAGTATTTTAGGCGGCGGTAGATACGATGATTTAACGGGAATTTTTGGATTAAAAGGGCTTTCCGGAGTTGGAATTTCCTTTGGTATTGATCGGTTGTATGATGTTATGGAAGAGTTAAATCTTTTTACTGATATTGTCGGAAATAAATCCTCCACAAAAATACTACTTACTACTTTTGGAGAAACAGAACAGAATTATAGTATGGGTTTAGTCGCAAAATTAAGAGCTGTTGGAATTAATGCTGAGGTATATCCGGATTTGGTGAAAATGAAAAAACAATTTGAATACGCTGATAAAAAAGGAATTCCATTTGTAGGTGTTATTGGTAGTAATGAAATTGCTAATCATACAGTTATGTTAAAAAATATGGCTACTGGCTCTCAAGAGGAAGTAGGTTTTGATAAGCTAATTGAAATTTTAAATGCTTATTGAGTGAGATTGAATAGATACTAAATGAATCGCATAAAATAATTTATGATTAAAGCTGAAACAACAGTAAGAGTTCGATACGGAGAAACCGACCAAATGGGTTTTGTATATTATGGTGTTTACGCTCAGTATTATGAGGTGGGCAGAGTAGAGGCTATCAGGAGTTTGGGCTTTAGTTACAAAGAGATGGAAGAACGAGGTGTTTTGATGCCGGTTATTAATTTAAACATAAATTATAAAAAACCTGCCCTATACGATGATGAAGTTCGAATTGTAACCATAATCCGTGAAATACCAGGTATTAAAATATTATTTGAATATGAATGCTACAATCAAAAAAATGAATTATTAAACACCGGTTCAGTAACTTTAGTTTTCATTGATAAAGAAAAAAATAAACCAATCAAGGCTCCTAACTGGTTTATGGAAAAATTCAATCAATTTTTTTGATTTTTAAGATTTAATTCTCTTCAAGAGAAGGATTTTGTTCGTATAGGTAATTTTTATACGAAACAGAATTGAAGTAATAGAGAATAACAAAAAATGGAAAACCATTCAAGAAATAGTGTCCTTGTCTAAACAAATTCAATAAAATCAAAATCAATATCGAATTACTGATAAGCCAGTGATAAGTGAGATGTTCGCTATCTCTTCTGACATAACATTTAATCACAATTACCAAAAAAATCAACACTCCAAAGACACCTGTTTCGGAAATTAACCTAAGCAACATGGAGTTGGCATCAGCTCCATTTAAATTGAATCCAACAATTTTAAAATCTTTTGCTAATGAATACTTTTCGAAGGCAACAATATGTGAACCTAATCCTGAGCCAAATAAAAAATTGTTTTTAAAATTTTCTATGGCCACATGGTAGTTGTTGTATAGAATAAAAGACGAACCATGTGTTTTACCTAATTCAAATTTACCGGTAGTGTACATTGAAATAAGACCTTCATACCTCGAACGGAATTCAGATACATTATTATAAAGAAAATTAAATAATAAAATAGCAGCGGGTACGATTACAAAAATGTATCTTAAAAAACCATAACTCACTAAAAGTAGTATAAGAGTTAAGAAAATACCCAATTGACCAAGGCCTGAAAAAGACAAAAGGTATACAATAACAATTACTAAACTTTGAAATTTTGACAAATAAAATGTTTTGGAGTTAAAGAGGTTGTATATTGAAACAAAAAATGCCGCAGACAAGGCAGCTCCCAAGTGTGTAGGTTCAGAAAACACAGAGTTAATTCTTATTCCAAAGGTGCCACCTGGAGCAATGCCCCATTTATTGAATAAAAAAAACAATCGATAACCTGGTTTGAAGCTGAATAAAAAAGAAACAAATTGAAAAATACCAATAACAGATGCGATGTATGCTCCTTTAAGATACCACTTAAATAACTGCTCAATGTCAAAATCAAGTTCAAGAGTAACGTAGTAATAAAATAGGTATGAAAAAAATACCCCTAAAAAAACTTTTAAAAATTGGGGGGTTACATTGTTTCCTGTTAAAATACCAACTATGCCAACTAAAAAAAGTGTAAGAAATATAAAAATTAAATTTCGGTTAAATTGATATTTAATAATAAAACCGGGAAGTAGAAATATATAAACAATATAACTGATGTAAAACTCGAATGGCTCTTTAAAGAAAACAAAAGAATTAATGAAAATTGAAAAATAAATAAACAATACAATCCAAAAGTTCTTGCGTTCACGCTCTATATATGGTGTCAGTTCATTCATTTTTAGTAAGTCATATTTCAAGATTATTTCTATTCATGAAATATCGACAACTAAAATTACCAATTAAAATGAAATGGCATAAAGTGAAAAATAAAAAATATCTAATTGTTTCATAGTTATATTGCCATAGACTTCGGTCCGAAAATTAAATTTCCGCCTTTTTGAAAATAAGAAGAGGTGTTTTTGTATCAAATATCATTTGTTTGGTATTATCAGGAAGAAAAAAACGAGCATACCAATCTTTGTGTTGATGAGTAAAAAGTATTAATAACTCGGGGTTAGACTTTTGAATATCTTGTTGTAATAATTCGGACAGTGAGTTTCCAATTTCTAATTTTTTAAAATGGAAGTAAATACCTTTAGCAATATATTTCAATGCAATTTTATTTAAATTAGCCTGTACATCTTCTACTTCTATCAAATAATCGTAATGGTACAAATGGATTTCCGCTTTTAGTGGTTTTGCAAATTTTTTTACAACTGATAATTCATTATCAAGATTTACCAAATCAGAAGCAAAGCAAATGGTATTAATAGGTTTTGGTTTATATTTTTTAGGAATCACTAAAACCGGAATAGGTGAATGCTGAATAAGCATAGAGGATGTTGTGCCTAACATTTTTTTTATAAGTCCACCACCTTTAGTTGTGACGCATACATAATCATAAGAGTTATTTTTGAGATGATTTAATATAATTGATTCTGTATCAATTCCGGACTCAACAATACAATGTAGTTTTTCCGGGTGCGGAATGTCTTCGTGTTCGTATATCTTGTAAACGAATTTTTTTAATTTTTTAACTTTTTCAAGATGGTAGTTGTCATTCTTATTAATATTCCAACTGTTATGTTCAATACCTGTAAAGACATGGTAAAAGAATAATTTACAAGGTACTTGTAGTCCTAATTGAATGACAAAT
>Ga0172373_10003138_pt1 | contig 24524 bp, 30 predicted proteins | sample Lak10m_2_FD_114546 | JGI IMG/M metagenome (GOLD analysis project Ga0172373, IMG submission 114546) | Freshwater microbial communities from Kabuno Bay, South-Kivu, Congo - kab_092012_10m | ecosystem: Environmental > Aquatic > Freshwater > Lake | place: Democratic Republic of the Congo...
AAATAATTTTTTTATAGATACTTTTATTGACTAATAAGCCGAAAATTAGGCTTTAAAATTAAATCTTGAGTTTTGGTTTTATTTAAGCCAAGAACTAGATAATATTTTCTTATTACGGAACTAGTCTACTTATATTTTTGTTTCAAATCACTATTTTTTCAGTTTAATTTTATGTTGGAATTTCTACATTTTGGGCACTTTTTTTTGCATGATTCAAAGTTAATTTTAAAGCAACAAAAATATACTCAATTTCTGCTTTATTTAAAGCCATTTTTTATACTAAAATTAGCACACATTTTTTACATTAGCCCAAAAATTTTAGAGTTTATTCACCATTCTTTCTACTTTTTTATAATCTGAGCTTGATTTTTTAGAATTTCTTCCGTTTGTATCTGAAAATATTTTATATTTGTAAGTATTAATGGTGAAATTCAATAACTAAGAAAATCAAGAAGAATTTGAACTTTTTTATACATTCCTCCACTTGCTTCTATTTCTGGATGCTTTCCTTCAAGAATTAATTCAATGTCAATTTGAGTTAATTGTGGAAAAATGGTTCATCTTTTATTTTGTATTCCTCAAGTACCTGTAAGAAAAATTACTTTTAATAAATTTTCTTTGAGTATTTTTCATATAAAAAGAGTTAAATCATCAGCATTTGTGTTGAGAAAATTCATTGTCTGAAATTCTTCCACTCATACAAAGGAAAGAATATGTATTTTTCATTTTTCAAAGCTATGAATTATTTTTTTTGGATATCATACTTCTCAAAATTTACTTAATTTTTCACAAATAATATTATTTTTTGGAATTATTATTGTTTCATTTCCTAAAAGATTTTCTAAGATATTTAACACTTGTGTTGAAGTAGGAAGAACACATTTTTCCAAAAGTTCTGGAGAAGTGAAATTTTCTCATTTTTCTCATTTTAGTCGAGATATTCAAGGATTTAATTCATTCCACTTTCTTGATATTTGTAATCATCCTCAAACGACAAGAATAGGAGTTATTCAACATAAAACTAAATTTTTTATATAGTGAGCAAATCTCTCTAAATCATCTCAGTTTCCATCTATAATTTCTCAACTAATTTTCACGATAATATATTTTCCTTGTTGTTTTTCTCAATTTCAAAGAAAAGAAGATTCATAAGTTTTATCTGGGTAAAATCATAGTAATTTTTTTTAAAAAAATAAAAACCTCAGGATTTTCTCTTGAGGTTTTTATTAAGTATACATTTTTATACTAAACAAAGATCTTAAGAGAAAAAATATCTCTCAAGTGTCTTATTATCAATAAAATAAATTGTTTATTTTTCATAATTTCTGTAATATTAAATTTTTTAATGTCCGCAACTACATCAACTAGAGCAAGATGACTCATCATCACATCCATCATCTTCACAACAAGAACTTCAACAAGAAGAATTTTCTTCACCTCCTCAGACAATACTGAGAAACATTGATTTAAGTTCTTCTTCATCAGGACTCATTCCTTCAAAAATAATATCTTTAAAATCAATAGATTCTTCTTCAATAATAAGAGCTGGACTTACTGATATACCAAGTTCTTCTTTTACTATTTCACTATTTGTTTCTTCTACTTCTATAAAATCATTTAATCAAAGTTCATTAAGAGCATTTTTTACTTTATTTGAAAGTTCAACTGTATTTTCAGTTTGACCATAGATTATTACCTTCATTTATGTTTGTATTAAAATATAAAAAAAATATTCCTCTTTTATTATAGAGAAATATTTTTTTTATAAAGTATTTTTCAAAAATTATGCTGATTTTTGTTCTTCTTCAGTTTTTTCTTCTGGAACCTCAGGAGTGATTTCTTCTTCTACTATAACTTTTGGTTTTGCAGCAGAAACAATGATGTCATCTTCATGAGTAAGAACTTCAAATTTAGTTGCATCTATTTTCAATTCAGATACCCTTACTGCATCTCAAAAATCTTCTAAGAGAGATAAATCAACTTCAAAATTATCTATCAAATCTTTTGGAAGACATTTTACTTCTATTTCTCTCAAATGTTCTTCGAGAATAGCTCCTTCTCTTTTTGCTTTTGATTCACCAATAAGATGAAGAGGAATATGAGTAATAAGTTTTTCTCCTTTTGTAATAGCATAAAAATCTACATGAATAAAGTCTCAAGTCACTGGTTCTTTTTGGTAATCGTGGACAAGTACTTCAATATCTTTTTTCCCTACAGCAAGGTTTATGATATGACTTTGTCCTGCCTTACGATATGTTTTAAGGAAATCAGAATGCTCAAGTTTTAATAATATTGGTTCTTGAGAATGTCCATAAACAACTCATGGAACTTTCTTTAAATTTCTTATAGTATTTAGCTTTTCATCACCCATCCTTATCTCAGCAACGAGTTCTATTTTTTCCATAATATATTTATAAATAATAGGATAATAAATTATTGCTCATCGATTTTATATAAAAAAAGAAAATTATCAAACTTTTTTGTAAAAAATAAAAATTAGTTTATAATTTAAGAGAATACAAAAAAAATAAAAATAAAATAGTATGAAAAAAAGATTTTAAAACATATTTATAGAAATACAGAAATACTTTTTGTTTCGATTGCGGTTATTATGCTATGGAGAGGAGTATGGAATTTTCTTGATTACTATGTTTTTCCGGAATCTTTTTTCGTATCAAATTTTCTTAGTATTACTCTTTGAGGTCTTATCGTTTTTTTTAACGATTTTGATTTTTGAAAATTAAAACAATAATTGATTATTTATTATAAGTATGGCAAGACATAGTAAATGGCATAATATAAAACATAGAAAGGCGGCACAAGATGCAAAAAAATGAAAATCTTATGCTATCCATGCAAAGCTTATAGCGATGGTAGCAACCGTTTGAGGTGATCCACTTAAAAATTCAAGTCTTGATATGGCAATCATAAAAGCAAAACAAGATGGAGTTCCTGCTGAAAATATAGAAAGGGCAATAAGAAGATGAACAGGGCAAGATAAGAGTGATATAGAGATTCTCAATATTATTTATGAAGGTTATGCTCCTGGGTGAGTTGCTGTTGTTATTTCTGTTTTAACTGATAATAAAAATAGAACTGCTTCCAACATAAGACATATTTTTTCAAAATTTTGAGGAAATATGGGAGAGCCTTGAAGTGTTTCTTGGATTTTTCAGAAAAAAGGTATTTTAATATTTGATAAAGAAAATACAGATATTGCTCAGCTCGAAGAACTTGTTTTTGAAACAGAAGTTGATGATATGAGAGAAGAAGATGAAATCATAAAACTTGTTATTTCTCCCGATAAATTTTGAGAAGTAAGAAATTTTTTTCTCGGAAAATGATTTAGTATCAGCGATTCGGGAACTGAATTTATTCCAAATGCTGAAGTGGAAGTAGCAGATTTTGAAAAAGTGCTGAAAATCACAAAAATGATAGAAGCTCTTGAGGAAGATGAAGATGTAGAAGATTATGCGATGAATTACAATATAGACGAAAAATTACAACAAGAAGTGGATGAATTTATAGAAAAAAATACTTTTAGGACTTAGCTTAAAAAAATCTAGATTTAATATCTAGATTTTTTTTTAATTTATTTCAATATCAACTTATCATCAGAAACTTCAAAATTTATTTTGTAGATTCATTTCTCATTGAGAGCATAAATTTCTCCATCACGATGAATATAAAAATCTTTTATTTTATAGATTTTTCCTTCTATTTGACCTATATATGTAAGACTTTTTACATCTTGGTAATTTTTTGAGTTTGGTTTAAATATCCAAACTTTATTATTCATAAAGAGATAAAGATATGAAAGATCAATTCTTGTTTTTAGTTTTATAGGAGCATTTTCTTCAACAGCATAATTTTTTGGAAGTTTATTTATCATAATACTTTCTACTCTATAACGAGGAGAATTAAATACTTTTACGATAGAAAGATCTTTTTTGAGAATATAAATTCCTCCATCTATAGCAACACTGAGTATTTTTCCTATATTTTTTGCATCTTCATCTTGGAGATAGTTCGCTCATGAATCAAAATTATCGCCACTTTTTTTATGTCTTATGATTTGATTTCCATCTTTGCTTATTACATAAATATTTTCTACAAAGGTTTCAAATTGTTCTATTTCCTCCCAAGTTGCTCTTCAAACTGCATCAGTATAACGGAAATATCCATTTGGAGTAAATGTCACAAGTTTTGAAAGTTTGGTGGAAAGAAGAATTGTTCCATTAAATAATATAGCATTTTTAAAATTATCCTCAAGAGCAAGTTTATCAAAAGCTCTTTCTTTTACTGCAGTTTGTCATAAAATAATTGGTCAAGCAACACTATTTTTTGTTATTGCATAAATCTTCCCACCCATTTCTACTATACTACTTGCTGTTGCAGGAATTTTATCGCTTATAAGCTTCTCATTATCTTCTTCGAATGATTCCACTCCATTAAATTCTTTTTTTATGATAGTAATATCATCAAGAATTTTAGATAAATCATTCAAAAAAAGTTTTTTATCTTTTATTTCATAGATGATTTCCTCAGCTTTTTTTATATTGAGATCAAAAATATCTGGATTTGCAACATTTTCATTTGCTATTCTTATATAATCTCTTGCATGTTCTAGTTTGAGTTGAGAATTTGCTATATCTTTACTTACTTTTGTTCCGCCTAAAACACCTCCAATAATACTGTAAAGAAGAAATATAGAGACAAAAATACCAACAACTAAAATAGAATTTTTTATTGTTTTACTTTGTTTTAGGAGTTTTTCATACCAAAGCATAGCATTTGCTATACTTGTTTTTACTATTTTATTATCAAAAGCCTTCATTCAAAGGTATTTTATTTTTGAAAGATAATTACTTATTTTTGTATCTTCTTTTGGCACAATAAAAAAATTATTTTTCATACTGAGAATTCCTATATTTTCTTCTATATTTTCTCCTCTTAAAATATTTTCAAGATTTCTATTTATTTCTTCTGCTTTTCCAAGACCTGCACTTTCTCTAATATCACTTCTTGAAAGATAATCAAGCAGTCTTCCTGTTGATAAAATAATTACTTCCTCATCATTGATATCTCCGCTTGAGATAAAACTAAATTCTTTTTTTATATCTCATTTATCTATGATTTCTACCAGTTCACCATCTCCTTTTATAAGGTATCATGATGGTCTTCCAATATTGGAAAAGGTAAGATTTGATTTATTGAGAACTCCGATAAATATATTGAGTCCTTTTATTTTATTTTTATCATCTTGCCAGTTTTTGAGAAGAGAATTAATTCGCTCAAGAGCACTAGAAAAATCTTTGTAGGTATTGTATTTGCTTATATTTCCTATAAGAGTATCAAGAATATTGGTCAAAATAAGCTGGGAAATTTTTTTGTCTTCAGAATCGATAAGGATAAAACATTCCAAATCTATATCAAGGTTTATATGCCTTATTGTTACATCATTTTCCTTGAGTATATCTATTTTTGCCTGATGAATATCGAACATTTTTAAAAAATTTTAATCAAATAATAATAAAAATTTCTGTTCCTAATAATATTTTTTCAGACCATTTTGTCAAACGAAAAAGCAAATCTCTTTTTGCGAAAAATTTCTTTTTGAAAAAAAAGAGAAAATGCTTAGAATTTTGTAAAATTTATTTCTAAAAAAAAATTACAGATGTTTATTGTCTCTTGATGAAAAAGCCTCGAAGGAAAAGTAAAAATCAGTGGAAGTAAAAATGCAGTTCTGCCGATATTGGCAGCGAGTTTGCTCGTAAGAGGAAAAATTACTCTTAAAAATGTCCCTATTATTGGTGATGTAAAAACCTTTCTTGAGATTTTTAAACTTTTTTGAGTCGTTTATAGTTTTGATAATGACACCCTTTTTCTTGATACCACGAAGTTAAAAAATTCTAGCTTTGATCTTTCTTTGATGAAAAAAGTGAGAGTGACAATTTTACTTCTTGCTCCGATATTATATCATTTTTGAAAAATACAAATTCCTATTCCTGGAGGATGTAATCTTGGGAAAAGACCAGTTGATAGTCATCTTGAGGGGCTTAAATCTATCGGATATAATTATTCATACGAAGGAGATATCATAAAAATTAAAGGAAAAGTACTTCATGGCGATAAAGTTATCAATGCTTGATTTTGAGTGACTTCGACAGAAAATATCATCGTAGCAAATGTGTTGAGAGAAGGAAAAACAATGATAAAAAACAGTGCTTTAGAACCACATGTGATGAACCTTATAGAATTTATGAGAAAACTTTGAGCCAATATAAAAATCCAATATGATCACACTATCATAATAGAATGAGTGGAAGAGCTGAAAAGGGAAATAGAATTTGAAGTGATTTCTGATTATATCCAGTCAGGAACTTATATGGTACTAGGAGCTTTGATAGCAAAAGAATACATCGATATAGAAAATGCAAGAATAAAAGATCTCTATAGTTTTCTAGAAAAACTTCATGAAGCAGGAGTGAAAACAGAAGATTTATGAAATGATGTGATACGAGTGTATAAAGCAAAAAAGATAAAGCCTGTTTCTCTCCAAACAAATATTTATCCATGATTTCCGACTGATTTACAATCACTTTTTTGTGTCCTTCTTACTCAAGCAGAAGGGATGTCAAAGATTCACGAAGTACTTTTTGAAGGAAGATTGAATTGGCTTGTAGAGCTAGAAAAGATAGGAGCAAAAATTGCTTTGCTCAATCCACACCAAGCAATGGTTTTTTGACCAACAAAGTTTAAGTCTTGAAAAGAGCTTGCCAGTTGGGATTTGAGAGCTTGAGCAGCGGTTCTGATTGCTTCACTTTTGATAAATGGAAAAACAAAAATTAGTAATATAGACTATATAAAAAGAGGCTATGACGATATTGTTGAAAATTTGAAAAATCTTGGAGCGAATATAGAAGATATTTCGGAGGAAATGTAAAAGAATAAAGAATAAATTGTCATTTCGACTGTAATGGAGAAATCTTTGGAAGAAGAAATATGAAAAAGATCTCTCGACAAGCTCAAGATGATAGAAGAGAATTTTTTAGGTAAAATTTTATTTTTTTAATCAGTATGATTATGAAACTATTCCCTGTAACCCTTATTATTTTTTGAATTATACTTATAGTATTTCCAGAAATAATAGCCTACCTTTTAGGATGATTTTTTGTTTTTATAGGAATTAATATGCTTCTTATCACTACTTCTTTTGGAAAGAAAAAAAGTGGAGATGATGAGTTTATAAAATTTGGAAAATACAAGATATATAGATAGTTTTAATTTATAAAAAAAATTAGGGTATGAACTCGGAAAAAACTGCCGTAAAAGTCTCTTCATCAGTGGCTTTTATTCTTCTTTCTATAAAAATAATTATTGGAATAATAACAGGGTCTATTGCGGTACTTTCTTCGGCAATAGATTCTCTGTTGGATTTATTTGTTTCCCTTTTTAATCTTATTGCTATAAAAAATGCTCAAAAACCAGCAGATGAAAATTTTAACTATGGGAGAGGAAAGATGGAAGGACTTGCTTCCTTTTTGGAATGATTTATTATCACGATTTCTGGACTGTTCATTATGTATGAGTCCATTATGAAGATTATCAGTGGTGAAAAAATAGGATTTATTTGACCTGCTATTTATGTGATGATTTTTTCTGTTTTTATGACTTTTTTCTTAGTTACATATCTTCACAAAATCTATAAAAAGACAGGAAATATTGTAATAGAAGCCGATTCTTTTCATTATAGAACCGATCTTTATACCAATTCTTGAATTCTCCTTTCACTTGTTGTGATAAAATATACTGGATTTTATGTTATAGATGGAATTGTCGGTATAATCATTGCTTTTTATATCATTTTTTCGGCTTTTCATATTTTGAAAAAATGATTTTTGATGATACTTGATATTGCTCTTTCAAAACAACAAGTAGAAAAAATCAAAGAATTTATTCTTTCACAAAAAGAAATAGCAGACTATCATTTTTTGAGGACGAGACAGGCAGCAAAGATTAATTTTGTCCAAGGGCATCTTGTTTTCAAAGACCCAGATATTACTCTGATACAGGCTCATGATATTTCAGATATTATAGAATGTAAGATAGCTTCTCTTGATACAGAAAAAGAATGGCTTATAGATTTTCATCTTGATCCTTATGATGATAAGGATGTAGATAAAAATGAAAAATGTAAATTGTTGTAAAAAGATTTGCAAAATCAAAAAATTAAATATATTTCATATATATTACTAAGGTTTAGATAATGGAAAAAGATTTTGATAAATGGAATAATTTAAAAAAAGAAATTGAAATTAAATCAACTGAATTTATTATAAAAGAGTGAGAAATTTGGTGGACTTATTTGGGATTAAATATACAAAATGAATCTTGTTGAAAATAAGAAAATTTTAGAAGACCTATTTTAGTTTTAAGAAAATTATCTAATGAAAATTTTATAGTAATTCCTCTTAGTACAAAAGTTAAAACTTGAAGTTGGTTTGCGAATTATACGGTAGATGGAGTTGAATATTCTGCTCTTTTATACCAAATAAAGATGATTCATAAAAATAGATTTTATGTAAATGAATGAAAGCTTGAGAGAAAACAATTTTTAGAAATAAAAAAGAGATTAAAATTTCTTTTAAATCTCTAGAAATTGTCATGGAGTATTGCTACTCCAATCATTGTAAGCACATAAGTCTTACTAAAGTAAATCCATTATAGCAAATTTGTTTTTAAAATCAAATTTTTACTGATAAAATATGAAAAATATAATCTATAAATAAAAACTTATGTCTACTATAATTTTACAAAATCTTGCTTTAAAATTTGGTTTGACTGTAATTATAGTAAAATCGTGGTGGGAACACTTTGAATTTACTTCTGAGGGTCAAGCAGAAAATTTTTTTGAAGAAAATATAGATATGATAAAAGCAACTCCGTTTGTAAAATGGGTTGGAGGGAAAAGACAGATTTTATCACAATTACAAAAATTATTTCCTAAAAATTTTAATAATTATCATGAGCCATTTTTGTGAGGATGAGCCGTTTTTTTTAATGTACAAAAAAAACAAAGTTTTCTCAGTGATGTGAATACTGAGCTAATAAATACATATCAAGTTATAAAAAGTAAGCCAAAAGATTTGATAAAATTTCTTCAGACTTGTGAATATGAAAAATCTTTTTATGACACTATACGAGCTTGGGATAGGCAAGAAAACTGGCAAGAAAAATACTCTAAAATAGAAAGAGCTTGAAGATTTATTTATTTAAACAGAACTTGTTTTAATGGGCTTTATAGAGTCAATTCTCGCTGAGAATTTAATGTGCCTATGGGAAGCTATAAAAATCCTGATTTTGTGCAAAAAGAAAATATAATAAACACTTCAAAACTTCTTAAAAAAACAAAGGCAATTATAAAATTACAGAGTTTTGATAAAGTGCTAAAAAAGGCGAAAAATTGAGATTTTGTTTATTTTGATCCTCCATACGATATACTTACAGATACAGCAAATTTTACAAGCTATAATGAAAGCTGATTTGGTAGAGATATGCAGATAAAATTGAGAGATGTATTTGTAGAATTAGACAAAAAATGAGTAAAAGTAATGATGAGTAATCATAATACAAAATTTATAAGAGAAATTTATAAAGATTATTTAAAGGGTTTTAAAATAGTGAAAGCAAGAAGAAATATAAATAGTAAGGGAAGTGGAAGAGGGGAAGTTGAAGAAGTTGTGGTGATGAATTATTAAAATATTTTATTTTTTAAATTTTATTTATTTATGAATAATAATAATAATATTGAAGATTGATTAGATGACGAACAATTGTGAATTGAAAAAGAAGATCATTCAATTTATCCAATAGATAGGGATAAAATCCAAGTTACAGTTAATAATTGGAATATTTTTAATATTGTTACTTATATTAAAAGATGAGATATAGAATTACAACCAAATTTTCAAAGATCTTATGTTTGGGATGATGAAAAGGCTGAAAAGTTAATAGATTCTGTTTGGAAAGGATTACCTATACCACAATTGTTTTTATTAACTAAGGAAGATGGTAGTAGTCTTGTAATTGATTGACAACAAAGATTAACATCTATAATTAGATTTATGTTATTAAAAAATGAAATATCAAGTATTCAAAATTTAGATGATTTAAGTTTTGAAGAACTAAAAGTTAGTAAATCTATTTTTACTTGAGATATTGAAAATGATAAAAATATAAAAGTTTCATTTAATGATTTAGATTCAGATACAAAAAGAAAGTTTGAGAATGAATCTTTAATTGTGGCACAAATTAAACCTACATATTCATTATTTAAAGATAAAAAAGAAGATTTAGAAAAATTATCCAAAGAAATATTTTATAGATTAAATACTTGATGAGTAAAATTAACTTCACAAGAAATAAGGCATAGTCTTTACCATAAAGATTTTATGAGGTCTATTAAAGAAATATCTTTTAGCACAGAATGGAAAAATTTAATTCCAGTAAATATATGAAGATTTAAAAATGAAAAATCTTTGTTATCAGAAATGTTATTAAGAGCCTTTTCTTTACTAGATACATATTGAAATAAGGAAAATATTGATACAATATGAAATATAAATAGATTAGATTGAAGTAAATTTTTTTATTTTAAACCATTAAATCAATTTTTAGATGAATATGCTAGTATTTCAGATAAATTTACAGAAAACCAAATAAGTGATAGAATAGAATTATTAAAAAAAGTGATTAAAATTTTGAATGAGTTATTTACTGATGGATCATTTTTTAAACATCAAAATGTTATAAACTTAAAAACATCAAAAGTTAGACCTAATACATTTAATATGAAATATGTTGATACATTGTTTGTATGATTATTAAATTTATTTAGATATAACACAAAAATAAAAAATGATTTTTTAAAGGAAAAAATTATTGAATTTAAATGAAATTCAAAATTTATAGAAGAATACATATCAAAACCATGATCTTCTGAGCCTAATTATGTTGAAGATAGAGTAAAGAGTTCAATAGCTTTTTTTGAGTCATTAAAAAATAATTAATATGAAAACTTATTTAGAAGAAATTGAAAAAATAATTAATAAATCTTTCAATGACATTGAAGTATGGAATAATGAAATAAAAAGTGTTGATTCAATTGATACTACTTTTCTTATAACAAAAAAAAATTTTATAATTATTGGTTTAAATTCAATAAATGAATCTTTATTAGAGACAATAATATTTTATTTTTATAATATGTATTTTGATTCTTTATTGGTAGAAACTGGTTATTGTAATTATATTAATTATGAAAAGCATAAAATTGAACAGGTTATCTCATGAAATCATGATTGATCATTTAAGTGATTTTCTTCAATGTTATGAGATACTGTATGAAGTATTATTTGAAAATGAAAAATTGAGAAATTCATTGAGAGTTATTTTGAAAAAAATAAAAAAAATTTATCTTTATTTAAAGAAAAATTGAATGATATATATGATTTAAGAAATAAATTATGACATAATTCAGAATTTTATTTTCAAAATAATTCTAAAATTAAATTTGAAATTAATGATTTAGAAAAAAATATAGTTATATTAAAAGAATGATTTATTGATTTAAGTAAGGCTTATTTTTCTAGTATGGATAATTTATTAGATTTACAATATAAGATTTTAAATAAATTTCCTAATATAAATAAAAAATAATTATGCAAACATTCCAAAATTTAACATCATCTTTCACTCCAACAATCTTCACTTGGGATTTTTACTGTGATTTTCTGAAAATTAAAAACAATACTTTTAATATTAAAATATCTTTAAATATACTTAACTCTTTGCTTTGAGAAAAAGATATTGAAAACAAATTTGTTGAAATTATTAGAAGCTATCCAGAAACTAGAGAAGTTTTTCCTATTTTATTGGCAGTAAGAGAAAGGTTTAATATTGTTTTAGATAAAGAGACTAAAGAACTTGAAAATGTATCGTATTTGTTTGATAAAAATTGTGCTTTAACTTGAGAAATAGAAGAGAAATTATTAAACTTTTTTATAAGTTCTTGATTAAAAGAAGTCTTTGAAAATAAATATATTTCAAACTTAAATGACTATGTTTTTTGAATAGAAACAGGATTAGATTCTAATGCTAGAAAAAATAGAAGTGGAACTTGAATGGAAATTCTAGTTTTAGATTTCATAAAAGATTTTTGTAATAAAAAATGATTTCAATATAAGGATCAGGCAACTGCAAGTTGGATTTTATCAAATTGGGGAATAAAAATAGAAAGTGATAAATCAGCAAGAAGATTTGATTTTGCAATATTTACTTGAGAAAAAGTTTATTTATTTGAAACAAACTTTTATGGTTGAGGATGAAGTAAATTAAAAGCTGTAGCTTGAGAGTTTTCTTGATTATATCATTTTTTGCAAAATCAAAATATAGATTTAATTTGGATTACTGACTGACTTGGTTGGCAAACAGCTTTGAAACCATTAGAAGAAGCATATAATTCAACAAATTGAAATATTTATAATCTTGCAATGTTAAGAGATTGAATTTTAAATGAATTAATTAAATAAAAGTTATGTCAAAAGATTTAAAAGAGGCTATTGATACTTTGGAACTTTCAAATTGAATTACAATTTGAATTATTGAGTGAAGTTTATCTGATTATGATATAAGAGTAAAATATAAAGATGATAATGGAACACGACATTGGAGACAGCCAAAGCATATTCATTGGATTGTAGATTGGATGTTAAAAAGAGAACATAATATAGAAAAAATAAAAGAATTAGTTATATATTTTCAAAAACTTTGGGATGAAAATTCTCCAAAAGAAGCAACAAAGATATTAAAATCTTTGTATGAAAAAGAATCTAATTTAAATGATTTATTCTTAGATTTATTAAATGATATAAAAAATTTTGAAGAATTAAATAGTAATTGATATTATCATGTAGATTTTTTAATTTTTTCTTGATATTTGTTATTACTGCAAGAAAAAACAAATAGAGCAGATGCCTACATGTTTCAAAGAATGTTCTCAGCTTTATGAAAAGATTATTCAGATTTATATAAAATTATAACTGATGCTACTTCGAATTATAGTTAAAAAGTAAACTAAAATAGTTGACTTTAAAATTAAATGAATATAATAATTATGTTAGAGAAAGAAATAAAAGATTTTTTGGAAAGAAATAATTTGAAGCAATCAGATATTTATAAAGAACTTGGTATTTCAAAACAAAATTTTTATAAGGCTATAAGGACAAAAAATTTTGAAAATCCAAGTTTACAAAAAATTCTTAACTTTCTTTGACTTGAAATTATTATTTCATTAAAAGAAACAAATGAAAAAAACATTTATAAATAAAACTAAGAATTATATTCCATCTTTAAATTTAAATGATATTGAATTATTAAAGGATTTAAGAGAAAATTATCTTCCAATAAGAAGAATATTAATAAATACGATAAAAATAGATAAAACTAAATTTGCTTTTAACAATGAGATTTATAAATGAACTATTGATAACATAATAAATAATTTTAATATTGATTTTTGGGATCCTATTTTAGTTTCTGAAGATAATTATTTACTTGATTGACAGCATAGATTAAGAGCATGTCATATTTTATGAATTAAATTTATTGATGCCTTAATAGAGAAAGGCAGATAAAAAATAAAATTTTATATTATTTTCTTTAAAAAATGCTTAAATTAGAAAAATCAGCTCCTGAAAATTTTCAACTAGAATGCTCATCTGTTTGGTCTTTTTCTCGTCGTGGAAAATGGGCTACTCACAATAGCAAATATAGATGAAATTGGTCGCCTGAAGTGGTGAGAAATCTTATTTTGAGATATTCAAAAGAGTGAGACACTTTACTTGATCCGATGGTTTGAGGAGGTACGACAGCAATAGAATGCAAACTCCTTGATAGAAAATTAATTGCTTTTGATGTAAATCCTTTGGCAGTTGAGCTTACAAAAAATGCTTTGAATTTTGAAAAAGAAGATATAAGTGATAGATTCCTGCCTTCGCAGGAATGACAAAAAGAACAGGAATGAAAAAAAGGACAGGAATGACAAGATTGGCAAAAATGACAAAAAGAAGGAGACAAAGAAGGAGAAGAAAATATACAAATTCATTTGTGAGATGCGAGAAAATTACTTCAAAAAATAAAAAAAGAAAGTATTGATTTTGTGCTTATGCATCCGCCGTATGCTGATATAATTAAATATAGTGAGGGGAAAATAAAAGAGGATTTATCAAATATTCATAATCTTGATGATTTTGCCGATGAAATAGAAAAAATTGCTTGAGAGAGTTTTAGAGTTTTGAAGCCTTGAAAGTATTGTGCTGTACTTATGTGAGATACAAGAAGAGATAAACTGTATCAACCCCTTACTTTTAAAGTAATGGAGCGATTTTTGAAAGCTTGATTTGTGCTTAAAGAAGATATTATCAAAGTGCAACACAATTGTAAAGCGACAGGTTTTTGGGTAAAAAAGAGTAAAGATTTTAATTTTCTCCTCATTATGCACGAGCATTTATTTATTTTTAAAAAGAGCGAGTAGCTCTTTTTTTTTGTATCCAGACAAAGCCCGGACTTTGGACTTTTTTAAGTCCGGGCTTGAACGGTGAGTAGAAGAAACCCCGGGGTTGGAATTTTAACCCTGTGGTTAGTTCAGAAATACTTTTTGAAAAATTTAAAAATATTTATATAGTTTTTGGAAAATATATTTTTATTATTTTTGTATGAGTCTTTGGTATATCTATTCTCTTTGTTGATTATTTATTGGCTATGGGGTTGGGGGATTATACAAAAAAATTAGTGCTATCCAAGGGAGGAAATAAAGAAGTTTATCTGCTTATGTGCTTTGTTTTTTATATCATTGCCTTGGGAATTAATTTTTCCTTTAAATGAAATTGGTCTTTAATAGATTCTTCTGTGGTGATGAAAGCTTCGATTATGGGATTTTTTGATTTTCTAGGACCTATCTGAATTTTGGCTTCTTTGAAATATGTAGATTCTTCTCTTTCTTTTATCTCAATACGATTTACTTCATCTGTATTGATTTTATTTATCTGAATATTTTTTTTAGGAGATAGGCTTTCTCTTCTCAATTATATATGATTTTGACTTTGAGTTATTGCTATTTTCTTACTTTCTTGAGTAAATTTTAAAGAAAAAAAAGCTTCAATAAAAAATGAACTTTTGCTATTATAATGACTATTATAGCGATAGTTTGTAGTAATTCTTATTTTAAATATATTGTTTCTGGTGTAAATATAGATAATTTTATGCTAATAAAATTTTGTTTTGCCTTTCTTTTTATTTTACTTTATATGTTTTCAAGGAAAAAATTTATGCATATAAATAAGAAAAATATAGAGCTTGTCATTCCTTATGCTTTTCTCTCAATGATATGTTTTGTTTCCTATTTTTTGTATTTTCTTCCAAATATGTATCTCCTGTGACCAGTTTCTCTTTCTTATAAAATTCTTTCATTTTCTCTTATTGTTCCGATTATCCTTTCTATTATTTTCTTGTGAGAAAAACTTACAAAGAGAAAAATATTAGCTCTTATTCTCACTATAATCAGTTTGCTTAGTTTTTTGTAACCATTATTGGTCTAAAGAATTTATCAAACAAAGCCTAAACTTTGGATTTTTTTAAATTCAAGTTTGAAATGTGAAAAGAGAGAGCTTCAGATGTGGGAAATTTCAACCACATGGTTATTGGATTTAAGGTACTTGATACTTTTTTCTTTGACAAGATAAGTGAAAACATTATTATCACCTATATATTTTTAATGTCTTGATATATGCAACAAAAAGTATTTATTCTTGGGGCTTCTGGAAATGTAGGAAGTACACTTATCAGACAAATAGCAGATCATGATCAAGATGGAAATAAAAATATAAATCCAACTCATATTATAGGGATGGCAAATAGTGAATATATGCTTGTCCATGATAGAGGATTATCAAAAAAACTTCTTTTATCATTGAGGGATAAAAAAAATATAAGAGACTTTTTAAAAAAGAAGGGAAAAAAATATGATGATAATGAAATAATTCTAAAAAATATAAAATCACATGGATATTTTTGAGAAGTGATAATTATTGATGTAACAGCGGATAAAGATATCGCTGATTTTCATAAAAAGGTTTTGAATAGTAAATATCGTTTTAAGCTTGTTACAGCAAATAAAAACCCTGTTTCTCTTGGAAGGCAAGAGGTTTTTGACACACTTACCAGTAATCATGGAATCTATGATTATAATACTGCAGTAATGGCAGGTGGGTGAGTCGTAAATGAATTAAGAAGAGCGGTAAATGCTCACGATACAATTCAATCAATACAAGGATGTTTTTCAGGAACTTTGGGGTATATTGCTGCAAAATTAGAGGAAGGAATTCCTTTTTCTGATGTTGTAAGAGATGCTTATGAGAGATGATATACTGAGCCAAATCCTTGGGATGATCTTAATTGACTTGATGTTGCAAGAAAGCTTATTATTTTAGTGAGGACAGCGGGTTATCAAGTTGAGATGGAAGATATAAAAATAGAACCATTTATTGATAAAAAATATGGGGCAATACAGGCGGGAATAGAAGAATTTTTAGGAGCAATACAAGCAGAAGATAAAAATTTTTCAGAAAAATACAGCAAGGCTTTTGAAAAAGGAAATACTTTTAAATATGTTGCTTCTATGCAACAAGTAAAAGGAAAAATAATAATGCAGGTTGCTCTCAAGGAAGTTCCCATAAATTCACAAATAGGAAGTCTTAAGGGAACCAGTAATATTACTGTTATTCACACAGATATTTACAAAGATGAGCCACATATCATTATTGCTCCTTGAGCTTGATTAGAGAAGACTGCAAGAGGTTTAAGAGATGCTATTGCTTCTATGATCCCTGCTGATTTTTCAAGAAACTAGGAAAAATACAAAATCATTTTCGCTATCTCATTATTTGCAAATGTTAAACAAAAAAAGCCCAGACTTAAGAAATTCAAAAGTTTGGGCTTTTTGGTGTTAGATTATTAGAGAATTACTTCAAGTGCATAGGAAGTAGATGGAAATATTTGCTTATTCTCTTTCATATGGTGATAAATATGGAGCTTTGAAAGAGTTTCTTCTATTTCTCATTCTACTCAAGAAAGATAGACTTTTATATTTTTTGCTTCGATTTCTTCTATCATTTCTTCAAGAATTTCAAGTCCATCAATATCAATATTTCAAAGTCTTGAGAAAGAAATAACAAGACTTTCTCCTTCTTTAATTTTTCTAATCTCACTGATATAATTTTCTATATTGAGGTAGTTAAGCCCCCAAGGAAGTTTCATAACAATTATATCTCCTGCTTTTTGTTCATTCACATATTGCCTTAATGTTATTTTTGTAAAGAATTTTTTATCTCTAAATATATTTACAATAGGTTTTGATTTATAAACTCCTTTCAAGAAAATAAGAAGAGAAATAGCGGTTCAAGTAAGAATACCATAAATAGGTTCTTCAAATACAGCAAGAAAAACAGTAATAAGCACGATATAAAAAGCTTTTCTTTCAAGTCTATAAATTTTTTTAAGAAGATTTATATCGATTAAACCAAGAGCAATACTTATCAAAATAGCAGAAATAATAGGAAATGGAATAAATTTAAAAAATACATTAAAAAGAAGTGCCGAAATAAGAAGAGTAAAAATTCCTATTAAAAAAGCCGACATTTTATTATTTCCTCCACTTTTTATATTGAGAGCTGTTCTGATAAAAACGGCAGAAACTGGCATACCTCCAGCAAATCCTGAAGCAATATTTGAAAGAGAAAATCCGAAAACTTCTTTATTTTTATCAAAGGGTTTTTTTGTAATTTTTTCTGCAAGTTTTGCTGAAATAATCGTTTCAAGTATCGCAATAATCGCAATAGTAAAAGAAGTAACTAAAAGAGGTTTTACTATATTGATAACATCATTAAGTGATTTTAATTCAAGTCAATGAAACGGATTTATAAAAAATGCAAAAGCAAGAGTTGGATATTTATCTTTGAGAAGAAGCATATTTGGAAGATATCCCCAATCAGAGAGAAATCCTATAAAAATACCAACAATACAAACGGTTATTACCATAGGAAAATTTGGAAATTTCTTTTTAGAATACATCAAAGTTCCAAGTCCGAGAAGAAAAAGAATAAAAGCAGGAATATTTGTTGAACTGATGTGTTTAATTGGGCAAATTCAGAAATGAAAAGCAATTTCATAGGAATTATCTTTTATGTTTTTATAATTCTTTTCCTTTATTTGTCATCAAAAACTATGAAGAAAAAATAAAAAAAGACAAGAGAAATATTCTTGTCTTTGAAAATTATTTACAAATAGATTTTTCAGAAATCCATACTCGCTTCATATTTTCGCATTTATCAATTGCAAGAGAATCTGGATGAAAATTATGCAAAGCATAAATAGAAAAAATATACATAATAAAAAGAGGAACCGCTAACACAAGACAAATAAAAACAATTTTTAATAAAAAAACGAAGTAGGTTTTCATATTTTAAAAAATTTATTATAGTATTAGAGAAAGATTATAATTTTTTATAAAAGAAAGCAATGTTGGCAAAAATTTTTAGTCTGATTTTTATTTTTTTTATTTCTTTTCTTCCGCTTGTTTTTTGGGCTTATATTTTTTCGTACATTGATAGCTCTCTCCTCAACAAAAAGAGATTTTTTCTCGGAATATTTGCTGGAAGTATTTCTGTTTTACCATTTTTATATTTTGAAAAAATAATACAAATTCCACTTTTTTCCTTTCTCAATATTTTTTCTTTTGCTCAGAAAATAACAAATTTTTCTTCTTTATTTCCTTTTCTTCTGTCTTCTTTTGCCTTCTTCTGTCTTCTTTATTTCTTCTCTTTTATCGTTTGATTATTTTTTAGAGTGTGAGAAAAAAAGTTTTTATTTTCCCTCAAGAATTTTTTACTTTTCCTTATTTTTCTTATTTTTCTTTCTCATCTTTTTTATTTTCTTTGAATATTTTTTTCTCTTTTTCCAAGCTTAAATTCTTTATGATGAGAAAAAGTTTATTTCTGAAAAACTTTATTCCAAAGCCTTAAACTTATTATCATTTATTATTTTCTTGTTGGACTTATAGAAGAATCAACAAAATTTTTCCATTTTTTAGAGTCTGAATCTTTGCTTTCTGGAAACTCAAAAGAATTGGTTTTATATGGAATTTTTATTGCTTTGGGATTTTCTTTTATAGAAAATATTTTGTATCTTGTTAGTATTTATTCAGAAACTTGATTTTCTTCCATTCTCATAAAAACTTATTTTTTCCGTTCGGTTTTTTCTATTATTCTCCATATTTTATGCTCAAGTATTATTATTTATAGTTTTGCAAATTGCTGGGAAAAGTACAAAAAATTTATTTTTTCCGAATATATGAAAAAGTTTTTTCTTGCTCTTTTTATAGCAATATTTCTTCATTCATTTTTTGATATTGCTCTCAGTATAGGAATTTCTTTTGTGATTTTTGTTTATTTTATGGGAGGATATATTTATGTAAGCAGTATTTTTTATAGGCAAGGAAAAAGAGAAAATTAGTAATATTTTTAAATTTAAATTATTAATATGAAAAAAGGTTTACTAAGGAGCTTGTCTTCAAAAAAATAAAAAAATATACAAAAATATACAAAAAAAATTGACAAGTACATCTTTTTTTATAATATGTTTCTCGCTTTGAAAAAAGCAAAAAATAGATGCCACTTTAGCTCAGCTGGTAGAGCGCCCGCCTTGTAAGCGGATGGTCGTCGGTTCGATTCCGACAAGTGGCTCCATTTTGAAAAATAGAACTTAGGATTTAGAACTTAGAGCTTAGAAAAAAGTAAAAACTAGGATCTAAAATCTAATTTCTAAGTTTTTTCTTTTTTGGGTAGATTCCAGAGCGGTCAAATGGGGTGGACTGTAAATCCACTGGTTATGCCTTCGTGGGTTCGAATCCCTCTCTGCCCACCATTTAAAATATGAGAAAAAATTTAATAGAAGTTTTTCTATTAACATGCCCGGATGGTGGAATTGGTAGACACGCTGGTCTTAGAAGCCAGTGCCTCTGGTGTGAGAGTTCGAGTCTCTCTTCGGGCACCATAAAATTAATTCGTCCCAAAAAGACGAGAAAGGAGGTTCGGTTTTTTACTGGTGGTTAGCCAAGTAAAAAACTAATTGCGACGAAAAGGAGCAATTACCGGATGCCCTACCGAAACTACTATTTGCAAAGCAAATTATAGCGAGGGAGGCGAGTCTCTCTTTGGGTGCCATTTACTTTATATATTTGCTTCGTACTTGGCGGGCAAAATTAAAACAAGATTATGAAAAAAGATATTCATCCAAAAGTAAAGAAAGTGAAAGCTGTATGTTCTTGTGGTACTGAGTTTGAAATTGTTTCTGCACTTAAGGAAGACTCTATTAGAGTTGAAATCTGTTCACATTGCCATCCTTTTTATACAGGAGAACAAAAGCTTGTGAAAACAGGTTCCGTGGACAAATTCTACGAAAGATTGAAAAAAACCCAATCAATGGGACAAAAATAAAATTTTTTTTAATAAAAAGAGGCAAAATTGCCTCTTTTTTGTTTTCTCAAAAATATTGTATATAATAGAAAAAATTTAACAACAAAATATGGCAAAAAGTGAAAGAGAGCTTGAACAAGAGCAAGAGCAAATAGAATATAGCAATAAAGAACTTAAGGTTTTTATTGCGGATATAATTCCACTTGAGTGTTGCAAAAGAGAAAATATGGAAGAAAGGATGCTTGAGATAGAAAATCTTGTCAATACTTATGGCGGAGTCGTAATCTTGAAACATATTCAAAAAAGATGAACTCCTGATTATAATACCTATATTTGAAGCGGAAAAATTGATGAAATAGGAGAAGAAATGAAAGAATCAGGAGCTAAAATTTTGATTTTTTGAAATGCTCTCAAAAGACATCAAATATATAGAGTCAATGAAAAATTAAGAGAAATATGAGCAAAAGCTTGGGACAGAGTCGATTTAATCCTCAAAATTTTTGAAAAAAATGCAAAGACAATTGAAGCAAAACTTCAAATAGAATTGGCTTCTATTCATCATATGGGACCAAGAATTTTTTGAATGGGAATGGAGCTGGGAAGGCAAGGATGAGGATCAAAATTAGCAAGAGGAAAGTGAGAAACTAATACTGAGATAATGAAACGATACCTCAGAAAAAGAGAAGAGTTTATAAAAAAAGAGTTGGAAAAATATAAAAAAGTAAGACAAGAACATAGAAAACATAGAGACAGACTCGGATTTTTTACGGTTGGAATTGTCTGATATACCAATGCTGGAAAATCAAGTTTACTCAATGCTCTCACAAAAAAATGAGTTTTATCGGAGGACAAACTCTTTGCCACTCTTGGAACTTCAGTCTGAAAACTTTTTATTCCCTATGAAGAAATGAATCTTAATGATATTGATACATTTAAAAATCTTTGAACTACTTGAATAGAGATACTTTTAAGTGATACAATAGGATTTATACGAGATTTACCACCAAATTTGATAGAGGCTTTTGCTTCTACTTTAGAAGATAGTATAGAATCAGATATTTTGCTTCATGTTGTTGATAGTAGTGATTTAAAAATAGATGAAAAAATAAGAGTTGTTGAAGATGTGCTTGTTCGTATTTGAGCAAATCAAAAGACAATATTTGTATTTAACAAGATAGATTTACTTTCTTCTGACGAACTTAAGAATTTAAAGAAAAAATACAAAGATATTGATGCTGTTTTTGTGAGTAGTTATAAAAAAATAGGACTAGAAGCATTAAAAAAAGCAATAGTTTTATCCCTTGCTTAAGAGAGAGATTTTTTACTATATTAGATTAACTTGATTTTCGTAAAAAATCCGGACTTTTTCTTTTCAAGTCCGGATTTCAAAGTGTTAAAATTGGATATAAAATTTCCCCCCAAATTATTCTCCTCTATTTTTCCAAAATTTTTCTCAGTTTATCCACGACTGCTTTTTCCCATACTTTCATTGCAAAAAAGCCAATAAGTGGCTTGGCAATAATTCGCAACCATTTTCTATGAATATCAACTTCGTAAACATAGTTGATTTTTGTTCCACTCTCTACTTTTTCCAACAAAAGTTCCTCATGTCCTGATGTACCAAACTTTGAACTTTCATTATCAGAAATAAAGCCTCTTTGTGGGAGAATACTTGTTTTCATTTTGACAGGAAAAGTGCTACCAAAAGATTTTACTTGAGCCTCAATTTCCAAGTTATTTCCTTCTTTTTTTGTAATAATGAGCGATTCGGCAACTTGAGGAAAATTTTTTGGCATGTTTTCAAAATCAGTGATGATGTTGAAAACCTCCTCAAGAGGAGCTTTTATTATCCATGAATTTTCTAAATAAATATGTTTCATAATGATTTATGGGTAAAAAAATATAAAATTCTAAAAAATTTGGTTTCGTACTAATGTTTGCTTCTATGAGATGTTCTTCGTAGCTTTCTTGTCCTTCGGAATTTTAATGAAGAAGAAAGCGAAGAAGAATATAGGAGAGCGAAGTGCTTTGATGCGAACCTCATAGAAGCTGTTGTCAGACCCGAGCATAATGCAGTGAAGCGAGAGCACAGCGGGGCTTTATCGTATTTCTTTTGGATTATATTTTTGTAAAAGCATTTTTCTTTTGAGATGAGATGATTTTGTTTGTAAAATTTTAAAAAAGAAGGGGCTGGACGATAGTCCAGAGAGAACTCCACAGAGCTTGAAATATAAATTTAATCGTTTTTATATAACTAATCAAGCAATTTAATAATATCATCAAAAGTATTTTCACTTGTTGCTTTTTTCATAGCATTTACAAAATCTTTTCTGCTTGTTCATTCAAAGGTTGAAAGTTTCATATTATTTTTTAGTAAAAACAATTCTCAAAAAAGTCTTGTAATTCTTCAATTATAATCAAAAAATGGATGAATCCATAATATTTTCCACATTATAAAAGCTAAAAATTCTTTTTTATCTTCTAAAGTTTTTAAGTGTTTTTGTCTTTCTTTTATATTTTCATCAAGATTTTTTAACTCAATAGGAACTTTATAAAAATCTATAGGTTCAAAATCTCACATTTTTACATTATGTTTTCTATAATTTCCAGCCTCACTATACAGATTTTCACAAAGTATTTTATGTAAAACAAAAAGAGTATCAATATTGAATTCTAAAGTTTTATAATTTTTGAAAATATATGATTTTGTGAGAATAACATTATCAAAAATGATATTTTCTATCATTTTTATTGGCAAAACTCAAAGTTTTGTTTCTCTAAAAGTTGGCTCAGTTTTTGACATATTATTTGTATTGTAATCATTTATAAACTCATTGATTTATCAAATCATCTAAAACAAATCTATATCTTGTATAAAGTTCATCTTTATCAAAAACTGCTTCTTCTTCTATATTCATATTTACATAAGCAGAAGTTAAAAAATACTCAATAAAGTCTTGTATTTCTTTATCTTGGTATTTTGTTTTATAGTTGATGAAATTCATAAGTTGAAAATTAATGATAAGTTGATTTTATTATACAATTTTTTTGAAAAATGCAATTTGAGTTTTTGTGTAATGAAATAGGAAAGATTTACTCTCTCCCAATATGTAGTAAATATGAATTATTGAAAAATATAAAAAAATTTTCTCTCTATTTTTCTAAAATTTCTCTCAGTTTATCCACGACCGCTTTTTCCCATGCTTTCATAGCAAACCAGCCAATAAGTGGTTTAGCAATAATTCACAACCACTTTTTATGAATATCAACTTCATAAACATAGTTGATTTTTGTTCCCCCCTCAACTTTTTCCAACAAAAGTTCCTCATATCCTGATGTACCAAACTTTGAACTCTCATTATCAGAAATAAAGCCTCTTTGTGGGAGAATTTTGGTTTTCATTTTGACAGGAAAAGTGCTACCAAAAGATTTTACTTGAGCCTCAATTTCCAAGTTATTTCCTTCTTTTTTTGTAATGATGAGCGACTCGGCAACTTGAGGAAAATTTTTTGGCATGTTTTCAAAATCAGTGATAATGCTGAAAACCTCCTCAAGAGGAGCTTTTATTATCCATGAATTTTCTAAATGAATATGTTTCATAAGTTATGAGTAAAAAATATAAAATTCTAAAAAATTTGGTTAAAAAGGGGGATATGGGAGAGCGAAGTGAACGAACCTTATGTCTACTTTTTGTTTTGATGACTTTTCAATACTCAAGATTATTTTGTGCATTAAACCAAAAACTTTTTTGCGAGTAATAACGAGCTTTTGGGGGGTGCCACGAGAGTGGCAAAGAAATTAATTAAACTTTAAGGATAGAAATATACAAATTTCAACAAATAAATTAGAATGATATTTTTGAGTTTTAACCAATGAATGTATCAATGAACATAAATGAATAAGAGAGGATAGATTATCCTCTCTTATTGCTCT